>Ga0207639_10000014_pt1 | contig 274629 bp, 187 predicted proteins | sample KBSCornC32_FD_184299 | JGI IMG/M metagenome (GOLD analysis project Ga0207639, IMG submission 184299) | Corn rhizosphere microbial communities from Kellogg Biological Station, Michigan, USA - KBS Corn C3-2 (SPAdes) (version 2) | ecosystem: Host-associated > Plants > Roots > Rhizosphere > Soil ...
GGATGCCCTTTCGGAATCCGTTTCTCCACATTCAAGGTGCACAGGAAGTTCGTTTGTTGCGTTTTTCGTCCCCGCATTCCCCTTTGATCTCCGACTCCTCTCCTCCTTGGCGTTTTTCAGCAGCCTGTTAGAGCGGTTTCAGAAATTTCGTCGCCGCTCCCTGCGACCTTCCGGTCGAAGCTGCAAGATATCGGCGGCTTATCTTCCTCACTCCTCTACTTCTTCCCTAAATTCCGCGCCTGCGGATAGAGCGTGGGGCAGCACCCCATTACCTCGCAAAAGTTTTTCGAAAAGTGGCCGAGGCTCGAGTAGCCCACGGCAAAGGCCGCCTCCGTCACATTGTGCGTGCCGGCTTGCAGCAGCGTGGCCGCGCGCTCCATCCGCAGTTGCCGCAAAAATTGCGGGATCGTCGTGCGCGTCTCCTGCGAAAAAATGCGGCTTAGGTAAAACTGGCTCACGCCCACCTGCCGGCTCAGTTCCTCCAGCGAGGGAGGCTCGGCCAGCCGGCTCTCCAGGATTTCGCGCACGCGCGCCACCCGCTCACGCGCCAGCCGCTTCTGCCGATCGCAAAAGAATTCATCCGGCGCCGGATAGAAAAACTCCGCCACCAATTCCAGCACGCGCGCTTGAAACCACAGCGACTGCGCCGGCGGCACCACCGGCGGTTTCCACAGCTCCTCGCAACGCGCTACCGCCGCTTCCGACAGCGGACGAACCGTGCTCACGACCGTCGGCGCATTCGCACGATGCAGCCCCTCCCGGAGCAACGGCTCCGTGGCCTCATCGTGACCGGCCAGCGTCCGCAGCAGCCAATCACGCCGGCACTCCAGTGTGATAAACCGGTGCCGCTGCCCTGCTTCCCGCGCCGCCGCCAGCGCCTCCGAGCCGACCCGGTAAAAAATCGCGCTCCCGGCCGCGAGCGAGGTCTTCTTCCCCCGGCACTCCAGCACCGCGCTGCCGCCGAGGTTCAGGCAAAGCTCCACACTTTCAGGGTGAAAGCTGCGGCCCCAATCCAGCGGCGCCTCCAAGGGAAAATCGTGCGCCTCCAAGCTGAAACCCTGATGGTCGAAGGAGCCGTAGAGGGGCTTCCACCCCGAAGCCACCGACCGCCACGCCCGCTCCTCAAAGGTATTGTTGGTGGCTCTCTCCGGTGGCATCCAAAGCAATTGAGACCCAATCGCAGTAAAAGGCAAGGAAAACTACGGCATGTTTCCCTGGTTTTTGCGGCCACAGCCATAGAGCGATTGCCGAAATGTCATTTCGGGATGGGCGAGCGCGGCTCTGGAACCCTTTCAGGGTTCACCGCCGTTGGGATCCTGTTCCAGGGTAGGCGCGTTGCGCCTACCCTTCGCTGATTTAGGTAATCCCTTCGGGATTGGGCAGCGTGCCGGAAGATGCTTTGGGCAACCACTCTAAAACCCATAGGTCTCATGAGGGCCCACCGCTCTGAAGCCTTCCCCCGAAAAAGAGAAAACCCTTGCTGTGCGGGGGTCGCACAGCAAGGGTTTCGAGGAGGAATCCGTTGGGTGAGAACGGTTCCGGGTTGATTCGTTTAGCGCTTGCTGAACTGGAAGCGCTTGCGGGCGCCGGGTTGACCGGGCTTCTTACGCTCTTTCATGCGCGGGTCGCGGGTGAGCAGACCTTCCGCCTTGAGCGGCGCGCGATTTTCAGCGCTGACCTGCAGCAGCGCCCGGGCAATGCCGAGGCTGACCGCACCGGCCTGGCCGGCAGGGCCACCGCCCTTGGCGTTCACGCTGATGTCGAAAACGTTCATTGTCTTGGTGATTTCCAGCGGCTTAATCACGGCGCTCTGCTGGGCGCTCACCTGAAAGTAGTCCTCGTAGGCGCGGCCATTGACAAGAATCTTGCCGGTGCCGGGCGTGAGACGAACCTGGGCGCTGGCGGTCTTGCGGCGGCCCGTGGCGGAAAAGTTGGAAGCGGACATGGAGTGCGAAAAAGTGTTAGGAAACCTTGCCGACCGAGACGGGCTGCTGAGCCACGTGCGGATGCTCCGAGCCCTTGTAGACCTTGAGCTTGGTGATCTGGCGGCGGCCGAGGCGGGTGTGCGGGATCATGCCCTTCACGGCTTTCTCGACGAGGAGTTCCGGACGGCGCTCGCGGCGGGCGCGGACGCTCTCGCTCTTGTGGCCACCGACGAAGCCCGAGAAGGACATATACTCCTTGTCGGTCTCCTTCTTGCCGGTGAGGCGAACTTTCTCCGCGTTGATCACCACGACGAAGTCGCCCGTGTCACAATGAGGGGTGAAAATGGCTTTCTCCTTACCGCGGAGAAGATTGGCCGCCTTGGCGGCGACGCGTCCGAGCACTTGGTCGGCGGCGTCGATGACCCACCAGCGGCGCTGGACTTCGTTTGCTTTCGCTGAAATTGTTGCCATGACTATTGAAAAAGGACGACGAGCTTATGCCTCCTCAGGACTAGTGTCAACGCACTTTTCCCAAATATTTGCACCGCCTGGCCCATTTTAGGCAGCACGCTGTTTGCGCTGCCCTGCCCAGACCATCGCCCGGCCGCACCGATAGCAGGGTCGCACGGGAAATCCACCCTAAAAGATTGGTCATCTTTCAAACGATGAAAGCGCCAGTTCGCCGTGTTGTTCTGTCGCGATGCACCTTCCACTCGCCGCCCTCGCCACTGTTGGATTCTCTTTGGCCCTCCTCGACTCTTCTTTCGCCGCCGACCCCGGTAAACTCACGGCCGGCAAGCCGCTCGCGCTCACGGGCACGCACGGCCGCTTCGACTTCCTCACCGTGGACGCCGCTCATCGCCGGCTCCTCGCCGCGCACACCGGGAACGAGTCGCTCGACGTCATCGACCTGGACAAAGAGCAACTTGTGAAAGCCGTGCCGACAGGCGCCGCGCAGTCCTCTGCGGTCGATGCGAAAAACCAGCGCTACTACGTCGCCGTGAGCAAGCCCCCGCAAATGGCCATCGTCGACGCGGAAAAATTGACGGTGCTTGGGCAGGTGCCCCTCCCTGGCCCCGCTGACATCATGGCCTTCGACGCCACCACCAGCCTGGCCTACGTGGGCCACGATGACGCCAAGGAAGTATGGGTGGTCGACCCTGCCGCGAAAAAGATCGCCGCCACCGTCGCCTTGCCGGGCGAAGGCCCCGAGGACGTCTGGATCGATGGGCCCGCACATCGCGCCTACCAAGCCGTGAAGCTGGCTAACACTGTGGCCGTCATCGACACCGAGAAAAAATCCATCGTGGAAAAATGGGCCACCGCGCCCGCGGAAGGCCCGCACGGCATGGCCTTCTTCGCCGAGACCAGCGAACTCGCCATCGCTGGCGCCAATGGAAAACTCTCCGTCCTCAGCACCAAGGACGGTCATCTCCTCGCTTCCGCGGACATCGCCAAGGGCGTGGACCAAATCGCCTGCGATTCCACGCTGCACCGGATCTACTGCGCCAGCGGTGCCGGCAAAATCAGCGTGCTCTCGCTCGAAAACGGCCATCTCACTCCGCTGCCCGACGTCACGACGCCTCAAGGCGCCCGCAGCATTGCCGTCGATCAAAAGACTCACACCGTCTGGATCGCGTATGCGAAAGGCGATGCCAGCTTTGCGCAACCCTTTAGCTACGTTCCGCCGGTGAAGTAGCCGCCGCGCGCCAGCGGCGCCAAGGCCCATGCTACAAGTCTGCCCCCGGACTGTCGCCGATCCCGACAGCATAATTAAAGCCGACAAACACAATTTATCGAAAAAACTAATAGCGATGGCATGGGGTGAGTTATAGTGGTCACAATGCCCGCAAATTCCGTTTTCAGCCGATTCCTTTGCTTCGCCCTTTTGGCATGCAGCTCTTTAACGGCGACGACTAGTCCGGCGACAGCAACTCCCCTCCCCGCGAATGACGACGCGTTTCTCGACGATCTCGAGCACCGCTCCTTCAACTTCTTCTGGGAACTCGGCAATCCGGAGACCGGGCTCATGCCGAATCGCGCGCATGCGGACGGCACGGCCAATAGCGGCATCACGAGCATTGCGGTGATCGGCTTTGGCCTCACGTCCTACTGCATCGGCGTGGAGCGCGGCTGGGTGCCACGCGCGCAGGCGGAGGCCCGGGTGGAGGCGACCCTGAAGTTTTTGCTCGCGAACACGCCAGACGAGCACGGCTTCCTCCCGCACTTCCTGGATTTGAAAACGGGCAAGCGCGCGTGGAACTCGGAGTTTTCCTCCATCGATACGGCGCTGCTCCTGCATGGCGTGCTCACCGCGCGGCAGTATTTCTCAGGTCCGCGTGTGACCCCGCTCGCCACGAAGATCTACGAGCGCATCGACTGGCCGTGGATGATGGATGGCAAAGCCACCCTCGGCATGGGCTGGAAGCCCGAGGCCGGCTTTCTTCCGTGGCACTGGGAGAAATTCAGCGAGCACCTGGGCATGACGCTGCTGGCCATCGCCTCGCCTACGCATCCGCTCCCCGCGGAAACGTGGAAGGCCTGGAAGCGCGGCCCCTTCGCCACCTTCGAGGGCAAAAAGTTTGTGCAGTATCCGCCGCTCTTCGTGCACCAATTTCCGCAGGCGTGGTGGGACTTCCGCGGCTGGCGCGACGGCGAACTGGAATACTTTTCCAACTCCCGCACGGCCACGCTCGCGCAGCGGGCCTTCTGCGTATCGCTCAAGGACAAATTCCCCGGCTACGACGAGAACATCTGGGGCCTGACTTCGTCCGACAGCGCCAAGGGTTATACGGATTGGGGCGGCCCGCCGATCGATGGCGGCAAGATCAACCCGCGCATCGATGGCTCGGTGGTGCCCTGCGCCGCCGCCGGCTCCCTACCCTTTGCGCCGCATGAATGCCTGGCCGCGCTGAAGACCATGCGCGAGCGGTTTGGCGATCGCATCTATGGGCGCTTTGGGTTCGCGGATGCCTTTCATCCGACGAACGGCTGGACGAACCGCGATGTGCTGGGTCTCGATGTGGGCATCACGCTGCTCATGGCCGAGAACTATCGCACGGGTTTTGTCTGGAAATGGTTTGCGAAAAATCCGGAGGTGTCGAAAGCGATGGCGCTGGCGGGGTTTGAGCGGTGTGCGGTGGCAACGGGGGAGACGGCCAACTAGTTTAAAGCGGTCCTCAAAAGCGCGCCTCGCAAAAGTGCCGCGTGGGCGCTAGAGAGAATCCCATGAGTGCACCCTTGTGGGAAAGTCTCGGCGGTGAAACGCAGATGGCCAAAGTCGTGAGCGATTTTGTGGACGCGGCCGTGGCTGATCCGCGCGTGAACTACAGCCGGAACGGGCGCTATCCGATCGACGCCGGGAGTTTGACGAGGACCAAGCGCAGCGCGCTCGAGTTCTTCAGCCAGGCCATGGGCGGACCTTTGTCGTACTCAGGACGCAGCCTTCAGGAAATCCACGGCCGCATGAACATCGCCGACGCGGAGTTTGCGGCCTTCGTCGGCCATTTCCAACAGGCTCTGGAGAAGCACGGCGTCTCTGCAGAACTCATCGACACCGTGCTGCAGGCGGTGGCAACGGTGCGGCCGATGATTGTCGCGCGGGCCGAGTGCGGTGAGTGAGAAATTCGTTGAAGGATTCGCCCGCGTTTCGGCCCTGGTAGACGTTTATCCTAAATCGCTCCCCTACCCTGCCGGCTCGACGACGATCCGCATACCGTCGACGCTGACCACGCGGACGCTGGCTCCGGTGGTGATGAACTCTCCGAGGCTGACGACGTCGTGCGTTTCTCCGCCGATCTCTGCTTTGCCCGCGGGACGCAACGTCGTCACCGCCTTGCCTGTGTCGCCGGGCTTGACCGAGGTATTCACCATCGGAACAGACACGCCGGGACCGGCGGCCACGGCATTCGAAAGCACCAGTCGGCCATAGAGCGAGGTCTTCGGCAAAAACTTCGCCAGTAACGCCACGGCCACGGCCGAACCCAGGAAAGCGTAGAGCAGATTCGTCATGGGGCCTTCCAGTTGCGCGCTCGATGGGAGCGACCAGTGGCCATTATCCGTCGGCCATTGATCCACCATGGCAAACACGATGGCGCCGAGCATCAGCAGCACGCCAATGAGGCCGGGGATGATGGTGCCGGGAATCACGAAGAACTCCGCCAGCACGAGGAGGAGGCCGATGACAAAGACAATCACCGCCTCCATGCCCGCGAGGCCGGCGATGTAGTTTCCGCCAAAAAAGAGCGCAAAACAGATAATCGACACGATGCCCGGGATGCCAAAGCCCGGCGCTTTCATCTCGATGTAGGCGCCAATCATTCCGCCGATCAGGAGCAGTGGCGAAATTTCCGTGAGCCAGAACGCCAGCGACTCAAACCCGCTGGGCTCAAAGCGCTTGATGGGGCCGGCGAGATTCTCCTTTTTCACCAATTCCTCCACCGATTCCACCAAGCCCTCGGCGAGGAGCGGCTTGCCGTCGTAGACCTGCGTGGCTTCGCCGGCATTGAGCGTGAGCAAGGTTGCTTTGCCATCGATCACCTTGCCGTCGCGAACGAGTTCCGCCTCCACGCGGACAAAAGCCTCCGCCACGTCTTCCGGGTGGCCATTGGCCTTGGCCGTTCCCCGGGCCTTCGCCACCACCATGCTGGTCGCCTTGGCGGCCATGGTCTTGTTCAAATCCGCCCCGCCGCCGGCCACCACCGCGCTGGCGCCGATGACCGCGCTGGGGTGCATGTAGATTTTTTTCGTGGCGAGGGACACCATGGAGCCAGCGGAAATGGCCTTCGTATTGACGAAGGCGTATGTCGGGATGCGGCTGGCGAGCAGGGCGTCCATTTCCTTCATCGCCACATCCACGCGTCCGCCGAAAGTATCCACCTCCAGGATTACCGCGCTCGCATTGGCCCGCACGGCTTCCTTGAGCGCCCGGCGCAGGAAATAAAATTGCGGTTCATCCACCTCGCCGTTGAACGGAATGACGAAGACCGGGCCATTGCCGGCGGGGGCCGGGGTGGCTGCGGTGCTGGCCGGCGGCGCGTCAGCGCTGTCGGTCGCAGCCCTCGTCGCGTCGGTGGCGGTCGTCTTGATGGTTCCCGAAAAGCCGGCCAGTTTCGCGGCGGCAGCGGCGTCATCGGCCAGGCCTTCCGCCAGCAAGGTATGGCCATAGTAGCGCTCCGTTGCTTCGGCGGCCGTGAGGGTGAGCAGCGTGTCCTGGCCATCGATGACTTTTTCTCCCCGCTTCACCTCCGCTTCCACCCGAATGAAGGCCTCCGCCACATCTTCCGCATGGCCCTTCGCTCGGGCCGCTTCACGCGCCTTTGCCACCATCATATCCGTCGTTTTCGCGACCATCGCCTTGGTGGCATCGTCTCCGTTATTGCCGGCGGCGATCGCGGTGGCCCCGATGATCGCCTTCGGATTCACATAAATCTTGTCCGTGGCCAGCGCCACGAGCGTCGCGCCGGAGATGGCTTTGGTATTCACCAGCGCGGCCGTGGGAATTTTCGTCGCCAGCAAGGCGTCGATTTCTTCGAGCATCGAATCGACGTGACCGCCGAAGCTGTCGATCTCCACCACAATCCCGGTGGCCCCATCTTTCTCGGCCTGCGCGATTTTCTCCTTCAAGGAGGTCGCCTGCGCGGCGTTGATCTCCCCCTTCACCGGGATCACCACTGGTCCGGCCGCCATAGCGGCCGCGGAGAGAAACGCACCGACCGCGAGGATGAGGAAAGAGGCGAGGAAACGGAGCAACCGCATTTTCATGAACGTGCCGAAAGGATCGGACCGCCCCCGCAGTATCACAAGGGGAAAAGTGCGCCCCGTCATGTTTCAGCCATGGACGAAAGGCCTTCTCTATGTTATAAGAGGACGCGTGTTTACCCACGTTGCCCGCATCCTCGCCCTGGGGACCGCGTTGTTTCTGGCCGCTTGCGCCAAGGACACCGCCCACAAGATGGTCGTCAGCATCCCCGAACAAAAGATGGCCCTCTACACGCATGACCACTTGACCCGAGTATATGACGTGAGCACCTCCCGCTTTTGCATCAGCGCACAGCCCGGCACCAATGGAACTCCGCTCGGTAAACACGAGGTGGCCAAAAAGATTGGCGACGGGGCTCCTTCGGGGATGAAGTTCCACAATCGCCACCCGACGGGGGAAATTGTGCCCGTCAACGCTCCGGGGCGCGATCCCATCGTCAGCCGCATCCTGTGGTTGCGCGGGATGGAGTCGCAAAATCGCACTTCGTTCTCCCGCACTATTTACATCCACGGCACCGCGGAGGAATGGCGCATTGGCCGGCCCGCCAGCTTTGGCTGCGTGCGCATGCGCTCGGCGGACGTCATTGACCTGTTCAACACGGTCGGCGTGGGGGCCAGCGTGGATATTGTCAATCGGCCGCTCGATTTGCCGGTCGTGGCCAATGCCACGGTTCCCGCCGTGGTGGCTCTCCCCGGCGCAAAAGTCGCCGAGACTAAGAAGCCCGCCCCGCGCTCGCGGATGTAAAGTGCGGGACGGCCGGAGACCTACTTCGCCGCCCGCGCCTTCTCGTCCTTGCCCTTGGGAGCCTTCGTGGTTTGTCGTCGCGTAATCTCCGCGCTGAGTTCCAACATGCGCTCGCTGATCTCTGACATCTCGATCGAAAGGGCACGGGAACGTTTCACCAGATCGGCAAGTTCCTTTTCCAGGGCTTTTTGGTCATCGGCCATGGTAGTGGTTTGGACCGATTTTGGGGCGTTGCAAAATAAAAATCGGAACGATTTTGAAAGAGACGCGAATCCGCTTGCCGTCAGCGCGAAGGTTTTGACGATACCGCGATGAGCGAGCCCTTGAGCGAAGACCAAATTGACGAAATCCTATACGCGTTGTCGGAGACGCGCGCTTCCGCCCCCGCGGAAGCCCTGGCCAAGGCCGATCTCCATCGCGAGCAGCTGACGCCCGAGCTGCTGGACTTCCTGAATGACGTCTTGGACGAACCAGACGGCGTGACGGACGACGAGGGAAATGTTTTCAGCTACGCGCTTTATCTGTTCGCAAAATGGCGCGAACCCAAGGCGCTCCCATCTGTGCTCCGCTGGCTGGAACTGCCCGGCGATCTCCAGGACGAAATCACGGGCGACGTCGCGCCGCAGGATGGCTCGGTGATTCTGGCTTCCGTGGCTGGCGGGGATTGTCCGGAAATCCGGGCGCTGGTGGAAAACCGGGAGATCGACGAATTCATCCGCGGCACCGCTCTCGATGCGCTTGGAACGCTGATGCTGTGGGGCGAACTAGCGCGCGAAAATCTCGTCGCTTATTTCCGCGAATTGATTGGAGAAAAGCTGGAGCACGAGACGAATTTCATCTGGGGGCAAATGGCCTCGGTGGTGCCCGATCTCGGGCTCACCGAACTCATCCCACTCCTGCGCGAACCCCTTGACGCCGGCTGGGTTCCCGAAGGAATCACGACCTGGGAGATGATCGAAAATCCCCGGGAAGATCTGCAGCAGCAATACCGGGATACCCACCAACCGATCACGGATATCGCCGCACGCACGGCCTGGTGGGCTCGTGGAAAGGACGGTTCGCCGCCCGAGCCCATCCGGGCTCCTGCCAAGCCCGGGCGCAATGACCAGTGTCCCTGCGGCAGCGGCAAGAAATACAAGAAGTGCTGCGGCAAGGCGGCGTAGGGGGGGCACCATGCCGCAGTTCCATTTCGCTCCCCTCGACGCCCAACGGCAAAAGGGAACGATTTTACAAGATGCCCGTCCGCTCTCGCTCCGAGCGATCTGCGCCGCCTGGCAGGATGCGGCGTTCGCGCGCGAATTCGCCCGGGCCATCGCGGCGCGGCCCTGCGACGCTTTCTTTTGGGAAACTCCGCCCGCCGCGCTGGGCGATGAGGAGCAGCCATTCGAATTTGTCGTGACCAGCGCTCCGGGGCTGGCTCGCGTCCAGCCTGATCTCGCTCCCTTTCAATCGCAATTCGCCCAGCAAGCCGGCACGGAGGTCCTGGCTTTTCCAAATCTCGGTGGCGACGCCCTGCTCATCGTTCCCGCCCCGATCGGGGCCCCCGCTTGCTACACGCACCTCGCCGCATTCCTCCGCCAGGCTCCCGCCACGCAGATCACCGCTTTTTGGAAAACCGTGGCCCTCACCTTGGCACAGCGAATGCAAGCCGTGGCGCCGGCGCCCGTCTGGCTCAGCACAGCCGGGATGGGCGTTTCCTGGCTGCACCTGCGCCTCGACTCCCGGCCGAAATACTACCGGCACCAGCCTTATACAGTTTACCCTCGTAAATAGATCCGGGCCTCCTCTTTCCTACCGCATGGGCACCCGCAGCGGCTGTCCCGTTTGATAGAGCTCCCGCTGCATCTGTAGCCGGGCGGTGAGATGGGGATCGCCCATCGGTTGGGCCAAGGCGAGGGCCCGTTCGATCGTCGCCACGGCCTCGGGGAACTGTCCCGCTTCCGCGTGCGCGGCGGCGAGGATACGCAGCATCGCCGGGTTCTGCGCGCCTGGGCCGGTGCAGGCGCTCTCGGCCCAGCGCACGGCCTCCGGGCCATTGCGGAGAGAGTCGTCCGTGGAGGTGGAAAGGATCCATGCGAGATTGGCCTGCGCCTCCGCCATGTCGGGCTGCGCGGCCAGTGCCTGCCGGTAAAGCTTCACGGCTTCAGGATACTGCTGGCGCATCGCGCGGATGGTCCCGAGAGCATAGAGCGCCGCGCCGTCCTTCGGCTGCTGCGCGAGGGCGCGCTCCGCCAGCGCCTGCGCCTGGTCTACTTGTCCCGTGCGCATGAGCACCTGCGCCAGACCATCCAGCGCGCCAACATGATGCGGATCGTCGCCGAGCACGCGCTGGTAAAGGGCGGCCGCCTCCGATAAGGCCCCGGCTTTGTCGCGGGCGGCAGCTTGGGCGACGGTCGCGTCCGCCAGCAGCGCATGCACTTTGGGCTCGCTTGGGACGAGCTGGTGCGCCCGCTCCGCCGCCTCCATGGCGCCACCGGGATCGCCCTGCAGCAGCAGCACCTGGGCAAGACCGCCATACGCGCGCCAATTCATGGATGACAGCTGGACCGCCTCGCGGAAATGCGCCGCCGCTTCCGCGTGGTGCCCGCGCCGGGTTTCTATCACCCCGAGCGTGGTGTGGGCGTGATGATTATTCTCGGTCACCGCGAGCGCGTGCCGCCACAGCGTCTCGTCGGTGCGCCAAAATTCCGCCTGGGCTCGCGAGGAAAACACCGCTGCCGCCAGCGCCAAGGCCGTGGCGACCGCAGGGACCAAGACCGGCCAGCAGCCGCGCTGCGCCAGCTCCGCCACGCCCCAGACGACCACGATGATTAGCCCCACGTGCGGCAGATAGGTGTAGCGATCGGCCCGTGCGATTTCGCCCGACTGCACCAGCCCAATCACTGGCACCAGCATCCCGAGGAACCACAGCCAGCCCACCCAGCCAAAGGGCGCGGCCTTTCGGCGGAAGAAGAGAATCGCCGTCACGCCCAGCAAGACCACCGCCGCGGCCCACACGGACCCGCTGCCCGGGCTGCCGGCATGCGGATAAAACACCGCGAGCGGGCCAGTCCAAAAAAGCTGGCGCAGATAGATGCCGTAGCTCACCGCGGCATTTCCCAGCCGAGCGCTCCAATCCAGCGCCGCCACCGGCATGAGCTCCCGCTCCACCAGCCGGTACTGCCAGAATGCGGAGGCCGCCGAGAGCGCAAAGAGCGGGAGCTTTTCCACGACGTGCCAGAGCCAGTCCCGCCAGTTCGATGCCCGCCGCAGCGGCCAGTAGTCGAGCAACAGCAACACGAACGGCAGCGTGACCAGCATCGATTTCGCCATCAGTCCGCAGGCGAGCGAGAGCGCAATGAGCAGGTAGCGCACGGTGGTCCGCCGCCGCGTCCACCCCACGTAGGCCCGCAGCGTGAGCGCGAAGAAAACACCGCTCAGGACGTCCTTGCGTTCGGTAATCCAGACGACCGATTCCGTCCGCATCGGATGCACGGCAAACAACGCCGCCGCAATGGCACTGCGCCACGGTGCCTGTGTGAGACTCCGCAGAGCCACGAAAAGCAGCACGGCGCCCAACGCGTGGAGCGCCACGTTCACGACGTGATGCGCCCCGGCTGGAACCTCCGCCTTTGGCGCAAGCCCCTGCGCCTGGCAAACCGCCATGTGGCTCAGCACCGTGAGCGGCGCCCAGTGGCCCAGGATCGGCGTGGAGAATGCATATCCCGCGCTGGAGCCGTTCAGCCCAGCTTGCACCGCTGGATTTTGCGTCAACCACTCGGGGTCATCGTAACTCGTCGCCTCAAACCACGCCGCTTTTCCAAACGCCACGAAGACCAGCCCCACCAGCACCAAGCTGACGAGCCAGCCAAACGACGACGATTTCGAGGAAAAACTCATGCGAGAGAATCCGCTCGCTTACACGCCCTCGGACCACGAGCAAAGCCCCACAACGTTAAAATCAGGCGCGCCCCCGAGTCGAAAGACCCGATGCGAAAGGAGCGGGCAAGAATACGCCAGTTCTTGGAGTGCTCCTTTCGCATCGAGACTCCCTCGCCCCAGTTTGCCTCTGTTAAACCGCTTGCGCTAGGCGGCGCCACCGGCGGCCCGTCCGCTCGCCCAGGCCCATTGAAAATTGTAGCCACCCAGCCAACCGGTCACGTCCACCACTTCGCCGATGAAGTACAAGCCGGGCACCTTCCGGGCTTCCATCGTCTTCGAGGAAAGCTCGGCGGTGTCCACGCCGCCGAGCGTCACCTCGGCCTTGGGATACCCTTCCGTTCCCGTCGGCCGCATCGGCCAGGCGCGCAGGGATTCCATCACCGCCTCGAACTCCTGCTTGGTGTAGTGCACCAGCGTCTTCCGCGGCGCGTGCCGCGCGCACCAGACCTCTGCGAAACGCCGCGGCATCAGTTCCCCCAGCACGTCCACCAACTCCCGCCCCGTGCGGCGCGCCTGCTCCACTTTGTGCGCGGCGCCGGGCTCCGGCAGCAAATCCACCGCGAGCGATTCTCCTTCCCTCCAAAAGCTTGAGATTTGCAGCACCGCCGGACCACTCACGCCGCGGTGCGTGAGGAGCAACGCTTCCTCGAAACTCGCCCGCGCATTCCGCGCCGTTACCGGCAACGCCACGCCGCTCAAATTGCGAAAGGCCTGTTCCCCTTCGCCGAGCGTTAGCGGCACCAGTCCTGGCCGCAGTTCCGTGACCCGGAGCCCAAATTGCCGCGCGAGGCGGTAACCAAAATCCGTCGCCCCGAGCTTGGCGAACGAGAGTCCACCCGTGGCCACGACGAGCGCGTCGCACGTAAACTCTCCGGCCCCATGCACCACGCGGAAGGAGGTCGTCTTCTCCACCTGCTGCACGCGAATCCCGCATCGCACCTGCACCTGCGCGGCGGCACACTCCGCCAGCAGCAAGTCGATAATCTCCCGCGAACTCCCATCGCAAAACTGCTGGCCCAGTTTCTTCTCGTGGTAGGCGATGCCGTGCCGCTCCACCAGCGCGACAAAATCCCACGGCGTGAAACGGGCGAGCGCCGATTTGCAAAAGTCCGGCCGCTCGGAAAGGTAGTTCACCGCAGTGGCGCCAAGGTTGGTGAAATTGCACCGGCCTCCGCCGCTGATCCCGATCTTCTTTCCCACCCGGTCATTATGCTCCAACAGCGCCACGCGCCGGCCCCGCTGTCCGGCCGTGATCGCGCACATCATCCCGGCAGCGCCTCCGCCAATCACGATCACGTCAAAATGCTCCTGCATGTTCTGCCCGCACCACACCTGCCCTCCTCCGCTTCGGAAAGAAAAAACGACGTTCGACAAGCCAGCAGAGCCCGAACCCCAAAATAAAGAATCCTGAAATCCGGTGCCCAAAAACCGCGGTCCTTTTGGACAGGATTAACGGGATTAACAGGATTCAGACTTTTCTCACTGTCGCAAAAAATCAGCACAGAGAGGGGAGGCACGGTCTGTTGACCACAGATGTCGCTGATAACTCAGATAGCGCAGATGAGAACCGCCGATGACGTGGATGTCTCGCAGAGGGCGCTGGACTTCTTTTTGGTCCACGAAGAACACCAACGACACGAAAGCAGGGTTTTTCGTGCTTTTCGTGAATTTCGTGGACTTAAAACATGAGCGCGTACTCCGGCGCGCACACTACTTCCCATCACGCCCGTTGGGCTCCGGGGCCTGATCTTCCCGCTAAGCGATCAGCGTTATCTGTGTTATCTGCGCCGTCTGCGGTCATTTGGATTTCGGGAGCCCTGCTCCGGTTTTCCCCCTGTCGCACCGCTTCAAAATCGCCACGCCCGTGCTTGCCATCTCCGCTTTGTCTCTTTTACGTCCCGCCCTTTCCATGAATCGCCTCGTCCTCCTCGCGGTGGCCACCGCCGCTTCCGCCCATGCGCAGACCGTGCTGGTCAAGCCTTACATCCAGCCTGGCGATGGCGCCACGCTCAATGTCGCGGACACCAGGGTGCTCACGTGGGTGACCGATCAGAAGCCGGGTACCTTTACGGTGGAGTATGGCTGGCATGGCGTGGAGATGAAAACCGCCCAAGCGGCCCGCATCTCCCTCGATTTCCCGAAGTACATCCCGAAGCCAAAGCCACCCACCCCGGCCACAGCGCCCGGAGCCAAGCCCGGGACGCCCACCCCGACAGGCAAGCCCGGCGAGACCGCGCCCGCCAAGCCCGCGGAAACCGGCACCGGCAACACGACTCCAAAGACCGGCGAGGTCACCAAGCCCGCTCCCGCGGTCGTCGCGAAGCCAGGCACAGCGACTGCCACCACGAAGCCGGTTCCCCCCGCCCCGGCGGCGCCGAAACCCACCCCGATCCCGGTGAATCCTCCCTCCGCCACCTTCTCCGATGTCGCCAGCACGCTCGATGACCTGAAGGACAAGGTCATTGAAACCTTCAAGCCGATCCCCGAGCGCGAGCAGCACTACTTCCGCTATCGCGCGGTGCTGCCGGAACTGCCGTTTGATACCGAGGTCACCTACCGCGTGCGCTTGGGCGCCACGGTGATTCGCGAGGGCACGTTCAAGACGAGGGCCACGGCGACCAAGCCCGTGCGCTTCGTGGCCGTGGGCGACCTCGCCAGCATCCGCGCCGAGCAATACCTGATTGCCTACCAGGTCGGCCTGCAAAAACCCGATTTTCTCGTGGCGCTCGGCGATATCACTTATCCCGGCGGTCGCGCGCTGCAGTACATGGATCACTTTTGGCCGTGCTACAACGATGTCGATAAGGCCAGTCCCAAAACCGGCTGGCCGCTTCTGGCAACCACCACGCTGTATCCCGTCATCGGCAACCACGATGCCGACATGCAGCGGCTGCCGGACTACCCGGACGCCTTCAGCGCGTTTTTCTGGTTCAGCGTGCCGAAGAATGGCCCCGGCACCGGACCGTGGAATACGCCGCTGGGCAAGGACGCCGCGATTGCCGCCTCCTTCCGCACCCACGCCGGGCCCGAGTATCCGGCGATGAGTGACTATTCCTTCGACTACGGTCCGGCGCATTTCCTGATCATCGATTCGAACAGCTACGCGACGAAGGAAATGGACAAGATCGCCGCGTGGATGGAGCAGGATCTTTCCAGCAGCAAGCAACCGTGGAAATTCGTCTGCACGCACCAGCCGCCCTTCCAGACTTCGAAGGAGCACTACACCGAGCAGCGCCTGCGCCTGTTCGAGCCGATGTTTGAGCGCTGCGGGGTCGACGTCGTCTTCGCCGGCCACGTCCACAATTATCAGCGCAGCATGCCTTTCAAGTTCACGCCGAACCCTCCCAAGCGCGACCCGCGCGGCCGCGTGAATGGGGACTTCACGCTCGATCAAACCTTTGACGGCATCAAGGACACGACGCCCGAGGGTATCATCCACATTGTGAGCGGTGGCGGCGGCGCCAAGCCATATGCCACCCCGCTGGAAAAGGCGGTCGAGTTTCTGAAAAAGGAACACGGGGCCAACTACTCGGCCTTCACGAGCAAATACTACGTGGAGAAGAACTCCTTTTCCGTGATTGAGCTGACGCCAAAGAGCTTCGAGCTCCGCCAGATCAACCAGGACGGCAAGGAGATCGACCACATCAAGATCACAAAGTAGTGGTCTAGATCGGGTTGCTAATCACTCTTCCTCAGCTTCCACTCCACCATCAAGGCGGCTGGCAAGAGCCAGATCCAGAGCAACACATTCTTCAAGACGGCTTCGTTCCACAGTGAATGATCCGCTGGCACCGGTGCCAGGCCGCAGCCACAGACGAGTCCAAAAGACTCCAGCCGCATATCGATTTCGTCCGCCGTCGCGTAGAGGAAGAGAAAATTCACAAACCCAGCGCAGAGCGCCACAGTCAGCAGCGCCAAGCCAAATACCGCGACGTCAAAGGGCGCCTCGAGCCGTATTTGAGCCGGCATGGATCTCGGCACTGGAGGATTCAGGGCCACGGCTCGCAACTTGCCCGCTCTTCAGCCTCGCAGCAAGCCCATTGGTCCTACTCACCGTGAGACGGATGCATTTCCCCACCGCTTTACCTTGCGGGGAGGGCGATTTTTGCGAAATGCTTCCCGTCTTTTCCAAATGATCGAGCCAGCCATCACCAAGGAAGTCATCGCCAAGCACGGCCTCACGGACGACGAGTACGAGCGCATCAAGTCCATCCTCGGCCGCGAGCCAAATTTCACGGAACTCGGCATCTTCAGCGTGATGTGGAGCGAGCACTGCTCGTACAAAAACACCAAGCTGGAGCTGAAGAAATTCCCGACGACGGGCCCCGAGGTGCTGGTGAAAGCCGGCGAGGAAAACGCGGGCGTGCTGGATATCGGCGACGGCTGGGCCGTGGCCTTCAAGATGGAGTCGCACAACCACCCAAGCGCCATCGAGCCTTTCCAGGGCGCGGCGACGGGCGTGGGCGGCATCATCCGCGATATTTTTACCATGGGCGCGCGCCCGGTGTTTTCGCTGAATTCGCTGCGCTTCGGCCCGATTCATGGCGACACCGCGCAGCACCAATGGAACCGGAGCCGCCTCTCGGGCGTGGTCTCCGGCATCGCGCATTACGGCAACTGCATCGGCGTGCCGACCATCGGCGGGGAGATTTATTTCGACGAGAGCTACAACGGCAATCCGCTGGTGAATGTGTTCTGCCTCGGCGTGCTCAAGCATGAGCAAATCGCGCGCGGCGCGGCGAAAGGCGTCGGCAACCCCGTCTTCTACGTGGGTGCCGAGACGGGCCGCGATGGTCTCGCCGGTGCGGCATTTGCCTCGCGCGATCTCACGGAGGAGAGCAAGGAAGACCGCCCGGCCGTGCAGGTGGGCGATCCCTTCCGCGAGAAGCTCCTGCTCGAGGCGTGCCTCGAACTGCTCGCTACGGACGCCGTGGCCGGCATCCAGGACATGGGCGCCGCCGGTCTCACCTGCTCCACGTGCGAGACCGCCAGCCGCGGCGGCACGGGCGTGGAAATCGACCTCGCCAAAGTGCCCCAGCGCGAGCCGGGCATGGTGCCCTACGAAATCCTGCTCAGCGAATCGCAGGAGCGCATGCTCATCATCGTGAAGAAGGGCCACGAACAGACGGTGAAGGACATCTTTGAAAAGTGGGACCTCCCGCACGCCGAAGTCGGCGTGGTGACGGACGACGGCATGATGCGCGTGCTCAATCACGGCAAGATCGCGGCCGAGATTCCCGCACGCAAGCTGGCCGACGACGCGCCGCTTTATTCCCGCGAGTGGAAGGCGCGCCCCGAGCCGGCCGAGGTGGATCCTGCCTCGCTGCCCACCACGGACAGCCGGGAAGCCCTGCTGAAGCTGCTGAAGGATCCGAGCATCGCGTCGAAGCAATGGGTGTGGCGCCAGTACGATCACATGGTGCGCCTTGGCTGCACCGTGCGTCCCGGCAGCGACGCCGCCGTGTTCATCATCCGCGAGGCCAACAAGATCGTCGCCGCGACCAGCGACTGCAATGGCCTCTACTGCCTGCAGGATCCGCGCGAGGGCGCCCGCATCGCCGTGGCAGAAGCCGCGCGCAATCTCGCCTGCAGCGGCGCCCGCCCGCTCGCGGTGACGGACAATCTGAACTTTGCCAACCCGCATCATCCCGAGCTCTTCTGGCAGCTCCGCGAATGCGTGGAAGGCCTCGCCGAAGGCTGCCGCCAGTTCAACACGCCGGTCACGGGCGGCAACGTCTCGCTCTACAACCAAAGCCCCGCCGGCCCCATCGACCCGACCCCGACGGTCGGCATGGTGGGTATCGTCGATGACGCCGCGCACATCACCACGCAGGCCTTCAAGGCCGACGGCGATGCCGTGCTGCTCGTGGGGGATCTCGGGAGCGAGCTCGGCGCTTCGCACTTCCTGAAGGTCGTCCATGGCCGCAAAGCCGGCCGCACGCCACGGCTCGATTTCGCCCGCGAGAAAGCGGTGCAGGCGGCGGTGCTTGGCCTCATCCGCGCCGGCAAGGTGAAGAGCGCGCACGATTGCAGCGAGGGAGGCCTCGCCGTGGCCCTCGCCGAATGCTGCATCGGCGGCAACGTCGGCGCGGAAATCGCCCTGGGCGCCACCGGCCTGCGTCTCGAACAGGCGCTCTACAACGAGAGCCAGAGCCGAATCGTGATCACGGTCGCGGCCGGGGACGCCGACGCCGTGCTCGCGGAGATCGCCAAGCAAGGCGTGCCTGCACGCAAGCTCGGCACGGTCGGCGGCGATCAACTCGCCATCTCCGTGAACGACCAGCGCCTCGTCTGGCCCGTGGAAGAAATGGGCGGTACGTGGAGCAAGAGCATCGGCGACGCGATGCAGTCATAGCGTTGCTTTGCCGCCGGGGACAAACACGGGCTTGAAAAACGGAGCAATGGCGAGCGATAAGGGCGTGGCCCACTTTCCCTGCCCATGAAACTTTCGCTCATTGCCTGTTTGCTTGGAGTCCTTTTTGCGGTCGAAGCGCATGCCGTGGAAGCCGTGGTTTCGGATCCGCCGGAGCTGCAAACGCGGCGTCTTGAACACCTGCGGTCGATGCAGAAGGCGTCGATTCCGTTGCTCACGAGTTACCAAAAATCCCTGCAGGGATTGAAGGAGCAGTTCACGCGGCAGGGAAATCTGGAAGCAGCCCTGGCAGTGGACAAGGAGCTGAAGACGGTCACCTCGGAACTGGAATCGGCCACGGCCACGGCGCAGGGCAGCATCCACTCCCTGCAGGCCCCATTGGCGATTGTTTCCGCGATGTACGAAGGGCCGGAGCCGGGACAGAAATTCGATGCCACCAAGCGGGTGCAGAAGATTTTCGACGAGGGCAAGGGCTCGGCAACCATCAAGGAAGTGGTGGGAGCGGCTGACCCGGCGCCATTCAAAAAGAAGACGATGACCATCGAGTATTCGATCAATGGGCAGATAAAGAAAAAGGTCTACGGGCAAGGCGCGACGATGAACTTCCGCGAAGATTTGCGGTAGGCTTTTGAGCGCAGCGCGCTCGGCACGGCTGTGGTCAGCTTGGAATTGCCAACCCTTGCGAAGATCGCGTGCAGGTCGGGGCGACTTCTTGTCGCTCTGAGTCACGGAGTGGCCCCCCTCGGGCACCCCCAATCCGCTGGGCGCGACGCAGAGCGTTAAGCCGCGTAGTTGTTGAGAGCGGTTTCAGAATGTCGTAGCGTTCTCTGCGACCTTCCGGTCGCAGCTACATCGGACTCCGCCATTTCGAGCGGCTACAACTCAACTTAAACCGCTCTCGCCGCTGAATGGGTTCGCCAGGCGTTTGGCGTCGGCGGCAAAACGAATACGAAGGTCACGCCACCAAGCGCAGGCCACCGAAAGCCTACTTCTTTTTCTTCGTCATGCCGGGCTTGGTCGTCGTGCCTGCCTTTGCGGGGGCGGGTTTCTTGGCCGGTGTAGAGGTGGTGCTCTTCTTGGCCGGCGCCTCCTCAGTGACGTGCTTGGTGAACTTGAGGAAGATGACCAGTTCGCGCGACTTCGCGATGTTCTTCTCGCCCTTGGCGGCGACGGCGGAGCTGTGCAGCAGCACTGTTTCTCCGCTGCCGACATTGCCCTCGAAGTAAAGCTCCCGGGTGGCAAACTCGACGGTGTTGACGTGGTCATCGCTGCGCTTGCCATGCGCCGCGCGGTCGGTGGCCTTGCCGGTGAAGTGGATCGACTTCTCCCCGATCGTCGGCGTGACGCTGAGCGTCAGCCCCAGCGGCACCGATTGCGACCCGGGGACCATCGCATCCTGCGTGACCTCCACGCTCGCCGCCCGGCCCGGGGCCGTGGTGACACTCGGGGCGCTCAGCACGTCGATACCCTTGAGCTTGTCCAGCTTCTCCGCCGTCGCGGGAATCTCGGTCCCGGCAGGCACATCGGCAAATTTCGCCAAAACCTCGATGGTGGTGGTGGCATGGGCACAGGCAGCAAGGCTGAGGGCGAGGCAAAGGACTTTGATCACAACCCTTGCGCTAGCAGACGCCGTGCGCGCCGCCAATGCTCAAGCACGGCCAGCGCCACGCGGGCTGTTCCTCCCCACTCTACAGAGGTAAAAAAACCGCAGCCGCTTGCGATGCCCTGTGCCTCTGTAGCCGTGGCCGGATTCGAGCGGAGCGAGAATCAACGCCGCGGATTTCGGCCGCGCCGTCTCGGAGCGGTCCCAGAAATTTCGCAGCCGTTCTCCGCGGCCTCCCGGCCGCGGCTACAGACGCGCCAAACATCGCGGGCGGCTACCGCTCAATTTAAACCGCGCTACGGCTCTTCGTCCGCCGCCTCAAAGGCCTTCATGATCTTATCAAAGGAAGCGTGGAGATCGCCGTACTCTTTGACGTCGATGGTGAAGCGGTCGTCGGTATTGGGGCGGGAGCTGATGTGCCCGTCCGAGAACAGAATGTTGGTCGTCTCGCCGCGATGGTTGGACTGCGACCGCACATTGAATTGCTTGAGGCCATCCGGGCATTGGAAATTGATGTCCATGACGAGGGCCCGAATCGGTTTGCCGTTCCGATTGTTGCCGAGATTGCCGAGGCTGGTGTGGTCCGGAACGGAAGTGACGCCGGGCGTATCGAAAAGATCCGTCACGCCCGCGTGGCGGTAGTAGTAGCCGCCCTGCGCCTGGGTCTTGCCGACTTTGGCCAACTCAGCGGCGGCATCGATTTTTTTGTCGCTGCCCGGGCAAAAGAGCACCTCCGGCGTCTTGTCGAGATAACGGTTGAGCAGCAAGCCGAGCGCCACCGGGGCGCCTCCCCGCAGGGAGAGGAGGCTCGTCGGTGCGCCCGTGGACGGATAAAGGTCCGAGGGACTCGTGAACGGCGGCGCCTTTGGGCCGTAGGGAATTTTGTTTTCATTCTCCCCGGCATAGAGACTGATCGCCGCGCCGATCGCCCGGAGGTTGGAGACACACGCCGCATTGCGCCCGGACTCCATCGTCGACTGAGTGACCCGGAAGATGAGCGCCGCCAGCACCGCAATGATGGCGATGGCCACCAGCAATTCGACGAGCGTGAAGGCGCGCCGGTTCACGGAATGGCCGTTATGATGGTCCGAAAGAAGCGCCGCGGATGATCCGTAAGCAAAAAGTCGCGAATGAGCGGTCCACCGGTGCCGGGGACCAGCGGGCCTTCGTCCTGCCAGTCGACGAGATTATTGGAGCTTTGGAATTGATACAGAAAGCCGGGGAGCGACTGGCAGGTGACCCGCGCATGATCCGTGACATTCCCGACGATGAGCGGGAAGACCGGCACCGCGTCCACGGAAGAGAGGCGGACATTGTCGAGGTCCCAATAGCCGCCCTCGAGGTCCTCATCCACCGTGGACAAGAACTGGATGCCAATGTGTTTGCCCGCCCACGGATCGGTTGGCTTCACCGCCGGCACCAGGACATGGAAATCCACAAAGTGCGTGTGGTTCGGAAAGATTTGATAGGTCTGCGTGACCTTCGCCGTGTGGATGGGCACGCGGTTCCCTGCGGCGTCGCGGTAGTACAGGCTGATGTCCATCGTCGCGCCCTCCGGCATCGAACTGGCATGCCCGCACACTCCGACCGTCAGCAGATAAATCCTCCCCACCTCGTAGACGGCGTCGAAGGCATGGGTCGGCGCGGGGTCATTAAAGTCCACTGTGTCGTAGTCCTGGAACATCCCACACTCGGGAATGGAGAACAGATAGCTGGCCTGCCGGCCGTCGATGTTTTCGAGATGGTCGCTACTGCTCGGGCCGGTATTGAGAAAGACGCCGACTTCGTTTTTCCACAAATAGTTGTCCGAAGGATCCTCTTCGAACCAAAGGGGCTTCGGCGTCTTCTGCCACGAGTCGAAATCGGTCGCGACGAAGATCGTCGAGGGCGACTCGAACGATCCATTCGGCACGGGGATGGTGGCGTCCGCGAGGAGCCGGCCATCGGCCGCGCATAGCAGAGCGATGGTGGAGGCGAGACGAAACATCCTCATACCAACCTCCCCTTACGCCTGGCGGCGTGCCCGCCCGCGCCCGAAAAGGAATCCGGCGGCGCCGAACGTCAGCAGACCGATCGAGCCCGGCTCCGGCACCGAACTCAGGCGCACGTTGTCCATGTCCCAGTAGGCACTGCCGTTCGCATTTTGGAGCGGGACATTGGCGACGATATCGATGCCAATGTTTTTTCCCGCCCACGCATCCGTGGCCTGCACCACGGGGATGTTGACGGTGTAGTCCTGCAGCATATTGGGAAACTGGTTGGGCTGCACGACAAAGACCTGGGCGTCGTATTGGATCGTCGTGGAACCAACGGTGACCTTGTTGTTGCTCCCGTCGCGATAGTATAGGCTGAGGGTGAGCGAGGAACTCGAGTCCATGTTCTTGCCGAACAGGCCGAGGGTCAGCTGGTAGGCATTACCTACGGTAAACGTCGCGTTGAACGCATGGGTGGGCGCGGCATTCTGCCAATCCGTGGAATTGAAATCCTGAAAGGCACCGGCGCCCGGGATATTCAGCACGTACATCGCCTGATGCCCCTCTTCATTGAGATAGGAATAATCGCTCTGGAACAGGCCTGAGGTGCCAGACCACGGCGTGCCTTGGCTGATCGCGTCCCAAAACACGGGTTGGTCCTGCCGCTGCCAGGAGTCCACTTTCGAGGTCACCGGAATGGGGTCGGTCACCGGTGGAGCGGGTTGCGATTCAAAGGAGAAATTCGGGACGGAAATGACCGTCGCAAAGGAGGCAGAACTGCAGACGGCGAAGAGCGCACCAGCGAGCAAAGCGGAGTGGCGCTGAAAGGTGAGAGCGGAGTGGGCGAGCATGGAGATCGTTGTGACGAGATTTGGATATTCGTGGCGTGGCCGTCGGGCGTTTCGTCCGGTTTGGTCGGACAAGCGCCTTCGACAGAATCGCACAATATATGCGCATATAAGCATATCAATAGCCACGTCTTTGACCGTTTTTCGTGTGGGAGCGTTTCAAGCTGAGTTGTCGCCGACCGAATCCGGCGAAACGCGATGGAGCTGCGGCCGGATTCGAGTGGAGCGAAAAGGCCTGCCGTCGGCAGCCCGAAAGGTACAAGCGGCGGCGAGCATCAACGTCGCCGAGAGCAACTCCGACTTTTCGCAAATCGCTCCCAGCTCCTTCCGGGGATCCTCACCCCCGGGGCAAACACGCCGTCCTGGCGGAGCACCGAGCCGGGCCGCCCTACTTTTCCTGCACCGGTCCGCCCTGCTTTTCGATGATTTTGCCGGTTTCGTTCCCTTCCTGGGTGCCGTCCCGCTTTTTGAGGATGTAATCAAACACATCGGCGGTCTTCACGTGCACGAGCGCACCCGACCGCAGACGCTTGATGTAGTAGGGATCATTTTCGAGGATTCCATCGATATCGCCTCCTTTGGGCCAGCGCTGGACCTCCACCCACATCCACTCCTGCCCTTTATCATCGCGCGGGAAAGGCGCCTTCACGAGGAGGGTCTCCGTGAGTTCGGCGCGCCGGGCGAAACGCTCATTGAGTTCCGGAAGTTTGGCCTTGGCTTGGCGGGAAGCGGCAAGGAGTTCCTCGTCTTCTTTGACGCCCACCACCGAATCTTTGGTGCCCCAAAATTTGCTGAGCAGATCGTCCCGCTTCTCATTTTCCGAGGCACCCTCGCCATACCGAAAATCGAGTTCGAGCAGGCGATTGTCCGGGTCACCGTCCTGGGGTTTGCCTTCCAACATCGCGAGGGCAATTTGGCCCGTGGCCTTGCCGAGCTTGAGTTTCACGAAGGACTCACGCGCCGGGCCGGGATCGATGTCCGTGACTTTGAAGATTTCCTTCGCCCCATTGTGTAGCCGCGGATTCTGCGCGAGCGACTGGCAGATGAGATTGATGAGGTTGCCACCTCGGGCGCCGTCGAGGTTGCTGATCCGCTCAATGACCAGATCGGGCAGCGCGAATTTTTCCATGCCAAGCGTGATGATGCGGGCGAAATCCTCCGAGCCTTCCGGACGATAGATATGCATGGTGACCTGGCTGGCCAGCGGCGGCAGCCCCTTTTCAGGCCAGGGCGTGATGCGCTTTTCCTGCCACGCCGCGCGGGAGAAGCACTCGCGCGTGGCGCTGTCCCAAATGGCCGCCTTGGTCTTCTCCGCATAGGCGTGGGCGAGGACGGTGAAGCTGCGCCCCAAGCGCCAGACATCTTCCTGTGGCGAGATGAGCACGAGGACGGTGGCGCGCGACGTCTTGCGGATGGCGGCGACGTCCTCAGCTTTCAGACCGCGACCGAAGTATTTGAAATAGTCGCCGTCCGGGACGGGATAATCTTTCAGCGGCGCCTTCTCCTCCTCGATGGTGAGGAACGGCGGCTTTTCGGGCTCGTGCCCGACGGTGACCACGGGAACACCGGGGAGGATTTCTTTCGCCAGACTGCGCGCGGTCTCGGACGGGTCCGCCGCCGGATCGGGCGAATAGTAAAAGACAACGCCATAAAAACCCGGGCCACCGCGCACATCCTCGGCGCCGAGGACAGTACCGGGCGCGGGAGCCTTTTTTTCCTCCGCTGGCACGGCGAGCAAAAGACCCGGCAGACAAAAGAGGAGGGCATGACGGAGGAAGGACATGCTGGAGTGATGGCGAGCGGCCTCGCCGATGAAAAGCCGGGAGTACGCAGGAGACGGTGCCTACAGCAGCCCGTGCGCTCTCATCTGCTGCCGCTCCATGCGCGCGCGCAGGACCAGCGTGTGCGCCGAGCCGGCATCGAAGGCCGAATCGATGAAACCCATCCGAAAAACGAAGGCACGGAAAAAGGGCTTTTGCACCCGTGTCTGCCCGGTCCAGCGTGTCTCGAAGCTGGGCAGATCGAGAAGGAATTGTTTCCCCGCGGTCGAATGCTCGGCGAGGTCAAATTCCAAGTAGAGTTCGTCATCGGCAGGTACGGGCAGGTCGGACAAGAGCTCCGTGGATTCCCCTGACCTGGAAGAATCGTGGACGAAGCAAAAGACAACCGGAAAACCTTCGCTGGCCGCCAGGAAATCGAAATAAGATTCGACCTGACATTTACGAAAGGCAGGACTCATGGTGGGAATGGAACTGGTAGGGAAAAGGCGCATGTTTGGAGGGCGCTTGTCTCGGGAATGTAACGTTAAACGGGGGGGACGAGTCAATTTGTAATTCTCTGGCAATTGTTTGGCAATGTTTTCGTGAGCGTTAAAAAAATAGCGAATTCAAATTGACTTCGCGCATCCATGCGTTAAAAAAGTAACGCAAACTACGCCATCCGCCTATGCCAGACCCCGCCGAACTGAGCCGCCGCGAACGCCAAATCATGGACATTCTCTTCGCCCGGGGCGAAGCGACCGTGAACCAAATCTGCGCCGAGCTGCCCGACCCGCCGACCCCGATGGCGGTGCGGCGCATGATGCACATCCTTGAGGAAAAAGGATTTCTCAATCGCCGAGACGCCGGCCGCGAGGTGGCCTACTCACCGCGAGAGAAGCGCGAGGCCGCGGGGAGCAGTGCGTTTCAGCGGGTGCTGGAGACGTTCTTCGGCGGCTCGCTGGAGGACGCGCTCTCGGCCCATCTGCTCACGCGCAAGGAAAACGTGAGCAGCGAAGAGCGTGAACGGCTGATCAAACTTATCGAGCAAGCCAGGAAGGAGGGCCGGTGAGATGAACCGTCTGCTGCATTTGCTGGCGGCCGCGATGGGGGCGGCCATCCCGTTCGTTTTTGATGCGGCACTGAAAGGCGCGCTGTTGCTCGCGGTGGCGGCGCTATGTGTGCTGGCGCTGCGCGGCGCCTCCGCGGCCACGCGGCATCTCGTGTGGCTGGTGGCGGTGGTCGCGCTGCTGCTCGTGCCGATCCTTTCAGTCTCCCTGCCACAATGGCGCGTGCTGCCGAAATGGGTCGCGGCACCGGCGGCGAGCGAACTGCCGCCGACGGCGCCTCGGGTCGTGCGCGATGTGGTGACGGAGCGCGCCGAGCCGCTGTCGAACGCGGAGACGAATCCGATCGCCGGTCACGAAACGCTCCCGCCGATGCCGTCCAGTCGGCTGGCGACGGCCGCGCCAGTGCCGGTGGAAATCGTGAAGCCCGCCACCCCGGCAGCGAGTGCGCCCCGTTGGTGGCGCGTCTGGCTGCCACTCTTGTGGTGCGCGGGCTGTGCCGCGTGCGCGCTCCGGCTGGTGGTGGCGTATCTGCTTTTGCGCCGCGCCACCGCGGCTTGCGAGGAAGTGAAAAGCGGGCCGCTCGTGGAGCTGCTGTCGAAAGCCTGCGCGCAGCTCGGCGTGCGGCAGCATGTGCGGCTCCTGATGGATACGCGGCGGACCATTCCTGTCGTGTGGGGCGTGTTTCGCCCGCGGCTCGTGCTGCCGGCGGAGGCGGAGGATTGGAGCGAGCGGCAGCTGCGCTCCGTGCTCCTGCACGAGCTGGCGCATATCCGCCGGCGTGATACTGCGGTGCAATGGCTCACGCAAATCGTCTGCGCGCTGCATTGGTTCAATCCCCTTGTCTGGCTGGCCGCGTGGCGGCTGCACGCCGAGCGAGAGCGCGCCTGCGACGATCTCGTGCTGGCGAGCGGCGTTCGCGCTTCCGACTATGCCGAGCATCTGCTCCACGTGGCCACGAAGCTGCAAGGCGCCGGCTGGGCGAGCGCCTGCGGATTGGCCATGGCGCGCCCCTCCCGGCTCGAAGGGCGATTGCTCGCCGTACTGAGCGAACGGTTAAATCGGCGGCGTGTGACGGCATTGCTCGCCGCGGTGGCCCTGGCGCTAGGCGCGTGTATCGCGATTCCGCTGGCGATGCTCCGCGCCGCCGAGGACACATGGACCGCCCCGCAGGCCGCGCACATCGGCGGCAATACGCGCAGCACCTATTGCGTGCACGATGGCGTGCAATCAGCATTCGTGCTGTTTCATGAAGGAACCTTCGGCTCGTTGACGGAGAGCGGCAGCAACCCGAAGACGCGAACGTGGACAGACTCCGGCCGGATCACCCTGGATAATGGCGGAAAAACGTTCGCTTTCTTTCGCGATCACACGGCGCCGGAAAGCCTCACGCTTAACGGTACGGCGTACGATTTAACGAAAGGCCGCGCCTTCGTGCTGGGGAAAGATGGGAGCATCCGCCAACTCGCGCTGAATCCGCCGGCGATCCGGGACCACGCGGAGCTCGAAAAATTTGCGCCGCGGGTGGCCGCCACGCTCGCGGCGCTGGCACCGCAGATGAGGGCCCAGGCGCACCCAACTATCCGCGGGGAGGCTGGCGCGGGAATGAACTACACACCTCTCTCTCCCTGGGACGCCTATTGGAAAGCCCACTTGATTCGTCCAGGACAGGGCCTCGATATCGTGGTGCCAAGAGACCCGACTTTCAGCGGACACTACGAAGTGGATTCGCAGGGGAATATCCTCCTGGCCGTGGTGGGACGCGTGAAGGTAGGCGGGATGACCTACAATCAAGCCCAGCAGACCCTCGGCGAGGCACTGGGAAAGGAATTTACTGCGCGGAGCTTTATGGTGCTCATCGCCCATGCGGAAGAGGTCGATAACGACGAGGCCGTTTTTCTCCCGGGCGATCGTCTTGGCATCATGGTGCGCGAGGATGCGTCTTTTAATGGGCAATACGAGGTGCGGCGCGGCGGTTACATTATCATGCCACAAATTGGCCGCGTGTCGGTAGCTGGCAAATCCCTCGCCGAGGCAAAGGCCGCGGTGATAGCAGCGCTCCAGGCGAACAAACCGAATTTAAAGGCCACCGTAACGGTGGAACGGCTGGAGAAGAAGCAGGTGAGCATTTCCGAGCCAAAGAGCAGCGATGCCAGGGCATTGTTCGAGAAATGGAAAGCGCTCGTGCGAGGCGGGAAGGTGCCCGGGGCTTTGATTGGCGAGTTGGCGGGGCAGGTGGATTCCTTTCTCCAGCGCAATGCGCAGGGAGCGGACAAGGCGAAGCTGAGCGAGACGCGGAAGCGGATGGATGGGACGCGGGACTGGGATTTGGCGGAGGCCATTGCTTTGCTGGATGAGATCGCGACGGTCTCCCCTGCCCCGATTGGCTGGGAGGATCTGGAGCTGACGTTCTCGAAATCGGACAATGTCACGGGCGGTCAGCCGCTGCCCGTGGAACTGCAAGGCGCGGCGTGGGGAAAGCCAGTGGAGAATGGACTGCGCGCGGCGTGGATGCTGGAGCCGATGCGGCAGAACTATCCGCTCGGCTCCGTCCTGAAGGCGCGCGTGCTCTTTCACAACACCGGGAAGGAGGCGATCACCTTTACGACCGACGAGTGGCATCAGTTCGACGGCGATGCCGCGCAGGATCCGCAGGGGAAGGAAATCCACGTGAACAGCACGATGTATAGCGGCGTGACGCTGACCAAAAAATTCCGCCTCGGCCCGGGCGAATATTGCGAAGTGCCGGGACACGGAATTGGGGTGGGCGTCGGGAAGTATGAGGAGGAGTTCAGCGTGGGCAGCATCGGCGCCGTAGTGGAGGCGAAGGTGGGCGACGAGGTTAGCATGCACTGGACCGTGGATGCACAAGGCGGTGGCTGGACTCGGTCGGGCGAATCCCAAGTGCCGGACGAAAAGCGCAAAGCCGCCTTCCTGCGGCGCGCGAATCGCGAGGGGCCCATCGAAGCAGTATCGGACAAAGCGGAGCGAGAGAAGATCGCGCAGCGGATCTATTTGGATCTGATCGGCACCAATCCCACGCCGGAAGAGATTAAGGAATTCGTCAACGACGTCCGCGCAGACGCGCTCTCCCAGCTGGCGCTGCACCTCTTGCAAAAAGCACCGGCAGTTCCATTCCAGGGCAAGCTGCCAACAGGCGAAGTGAAGTTCCGTGTCGTCGACGCCGATCTGGAAGCGGCGAAGAAGCCGCGCAGTGCGACGGGGCCGGGGCGCTATGTGCTTTCCAACAAAGTGCAGCTGCAGCTGAGCCGCATCACCGGCGGCGGCCATGAACAAGTGACGAACAAGGCGACGCTCATTTTCTTCGCGGACGATCCCAAGGCGGATGCTCCCTTCCCGCCATATGAAATCCAGCTCCCCGATGGCATGGACGTGTATGCCTTCGCCTGGCAGCGCGACACCGGAGAACTGTGGCTGGGCGAGAAGGACGCGCTGCGCAAATACGAATTTCACAATCCGGCGAGCGTGCAGGAGGTGAAGTATACGCCGTGGGGGGTCGCCGGGCCGCCCGCCATCCGCGAGCTGCTGGAGAAGGCCTTGAAGCTGCCGTCCACGAAGGTTCCAGCGCCCGAAAAGACGGCTCCCCAAGAACCGGGCGGATCGGGTCCGACGCCGGGCTCCGCTCCCGGAGGGGCCGATGTTCGGCCAGCAGACCGGGATGTCCTCGTCGCAAATGGACCGGGGCGCTGGGAGCTGCCGGGCCACGTGGAGCTGGAGATTCCAAATCCGGCTGCCGGCGGTCCGGTGAATGCCATCTTGCACTGGCCGGCGCGCGCGCAGTGGCCAGCCCTGCGGCATGAATTCACCATCGCCAGCGCCGCGAATAAGGCGAAATGGGCGCTCGGCTGGGTGCCTGGGAGGGATACGATCTGGGTGGTGGCGGGGGAGCCGGGCTCCATCTCAATGACCCACCAGATCATCTACAAACAACCAGAGCAGATTTTCGACAATGCGATGAGCCGCCGGGATCACGAACCGCTCGGCGGAATGGAAATCCCGGAGCCGCTCGCGCGCGCCATGGAGAAGAACTTCACCATCGAGAAGCCGGACCCCACCAAGGTGGAGCTGCCCGGCGGACCATACGTGGGCGGGCAGCAGATTTACGCGGCCAAGACGGAACAGGTGTGGACCATCGAGGGCGGTGTGTTTGATACGAAGCATCAACCGATGGTGGGCGTGGAAGTGGAAGCCTATTGCGAGCACTATCCCCTGCTCGTGCTCGACCACGATCGCACGGACGGTTTCGGGGCATATCGGGTCTCCGTGCGGCTCGGCGTGGAAACGCTGGCCGCCTTCCGCGGATTACAGATTCGTCCGAAGCTGCCGCCGGGCCTTTGCGACGAGACGCTGAGCAGGAGCGGCGAGTTCAATGCCGTGCTGCAACCGGGCGAGAAGATCGAGCATCCCTTCGCCACGGAAGACCTCGTGCTGGGCGAGGTGGGGCACGCGCACTTCGTGCTGAAGCCGGGCTGCACGCTCACGGGGCAGATTGTAGACGAACAGGGCCGGCCGCAGGCGAAACGATTTATTGCCGCCCAAACGCCGGGGCAGCGGCTTGGCTACAGCATCGCCAGTGCGACCGCGGACGATCAGGGAAATTTCCGCCTCGAACACCTCCCGGCCGACACCGCGTTCTATCTGCACACCGCAGCCTTCGCGCATCCTTCCCAAAATGGATCGAGTGCGCTGATGAAGTACACGGCGGGTGGGACCTACCGACTCAAAGTCACAGTGGACCACGCCGACGGGCGGCCGGAAAAAGTGACGGTCGAATTGGACCCCGATGCCGCGCCGGAGCCACCAGAACCGAAGAAGACGAGCGCGCTGCCGACTGGCATCCCTCCGCTCTTCCACGGGCTGGAACTGGAGAAGATTCCGCACACCGCCAACTTTCGCGATTTGAGCGACCTGTGGCAGCCAGACCCGACGGCTCCGGGCAACTGGACCCGTGTGGCGGGCCTTTTCGAGATGCCGATCTACGGCGACGAGAAAGCGTGGCTGAAGTATCTGCCGGAGGCCAAAGTCTACTATCTCGAGATGCGCGATGGCGACGGCAAGGACGTGACCTTTGGTCCGATCAAGGGCGATCCCTTTGCGCAACTGGGCCTTCGCGAAGTGATGCTCAAAAATATGACCGAGTGGGGGCGCTCCGGCGATGTGAGGAACCGCGCGGCGTGGCTGCTCCGCTACCCGTCCACGATGCGCTTCGCCGCGGAACTCTTCCAGGCGATCCATCGCCCGATCAGCCTGCGCGAGTTTGACGACGAAATCGAAGGCCTCGCGAAGGCGGTAACCAAGGCGCCGGATGCCGAGACCAAGGCGGCGCTGGAAAGCGCACTGGCGAGGATGAAGGACTTCTCGGCCAAGCGCGAAGCGAGCCGGGCGCATCTGCCGGACAGTGCTTATAGCAAGGCGGATGGAAATCCGCTCGAGACACCGCACAAGATTGGGAGCTGGAGCAACGAGCAGAATGGTCTGCGCATGGGAGTCTGGGCGGACAAAGAGGATCATTGGAAACAAGGCCAGCCCGTGGAAATGGAAGTGTGGGTCTGCAATGCGAGCGACAAGCCGGTAAAATTTCAAAACTCGCCGCGGCAGGATGTGGGGCTGCGGCTATGGCTGAAGGGAAAGGACGGGAAAATCCGCGACGGTGAGATTGTGATGAACACGACTCCGGTCTTCGCCGATGCCATCATGCTGGAGCCGGGAAAGGTCTACCTCACGAAGAAATTCACCGTGACGGTGGTCGCGCCACGAGAGCGCCGACTGCCGCCAGCCACTAGCGGCTGGGATCCCAAGATCGAAGCCGCGCCGGGCGAATATCAATTTGGCTGCGAGGTGAGTCTGCCGGGTATCGAATCCGCGGACGCGGAGGGCAATGTCTCCACGCCCGCGGCAGGAGAATGGTTCGGGCAGCTGAAGAGTGGAGAGATGAAGGCGACGGTGGTGGAGTAGAAAAGAGAGCTACCCAACAGTGTGCGCGATCTGGCGTAAGTTACTCGGGAGGGTGGGCAATGCACCGCGCGTAGAAGTCGGCGTTGGTTTGCAGCCAGTGACGGGTGTCGCAAAAATGGAGGATCTTCTCGCGGCCGGCAGCGCCGAGGCGGGCGCCCATCGCAGGGTCGTCGAGCACGCGCTCGATGAGACGGGCGATCTCGGCGGGCTGATGCGGATCGCAGAGCAAGCCGGTGACGCCGTCTTCAATGAGCTCCGGTCCAGGGCCGAGGCGGGAGTAAATGACGGGGCGCGCCACGGCCATCGCTTCGGCGGGGGCGATGCCGAAAGTCTCCATGTGTGAGGGAAAGACGCAGACGGCGGCGCGGCGCATCCAGTCGCGCACCTGCTCGCGCGGAAGGCGTCCGGCGAATTCCACACGTCCGCGGAGCTCCGGCGCCACGCGGGCGCGAAGGCGTTCGAGATACTGGCCCTTCATCGCGCGCATGTTGTCGCCGCCCACCACGACCAGCCGCGTGCCGGCGCGGCGCGGGAGCAAGTCGTTGGCCGCATCGAGGAGTTGCTCGATCCCCTTCTTGGGGTTGAGCGAATTGACGTAGAGGATTAGGCCGGGGTCGACGGGCACGCTTTCGTCCGGGCAGAAAAAGGAGGCGTCGACACAGTTCGGGATGACCTCGCAGGGGCGCTCCTCCAGACCAGCGAGTTCAAGGTGGCGGCGGGCGGCGTAGCGCGAGGAGGCGGCGAGATGCGTGGCGCGGCGCAGGCAGTCGTATTCGTAGCGGTGCTCGAGGCGGTTGGGTTCGCGCTGCAGCTCGGTGTCGAAAAAGAAATTGGCGCCGTTGATCCGAACCAGCATTGGCGTTCGGCGCGGCGGGCCGCCGGCCATCCAGCCTTGGTAATCCGGGCACTCGATGAGATCGAAGGGCTGGGCGCGATGGAGCTTGAGCGCATGACGGTGCAGGCGCCAGTGATGCCAGCGATCGCGCCACGGCTGCGGCCACCACAACGGCGCGCGCGGGAGCCGCACGACGCGGACGCCATTTTGCGGAGCGTCGACGATTGCTTTGTTCTCCAAACGAATCGCCACACCGAGGACGGTCAGGGCGTGCCCCGCGGCGGCCAGACCTTCCGCCAGATCCTGCGACATGGAGCCGATGCCCCCGTGCGGGGCGGGTGGGTATTCGTTGCAGATGATGCAGACTCTCATTGAACGCCCCCTGGAAGAATTCCCACCTGCAGCAGGCCACCAACAACCGCGGAAAGCGGCAGAGGGCTGCCGCATTGTGTCGTATAATGAAGTCGCTTCGCTCCGTTCGGCGACACTGCCTTCGGTTCCAAGAACTGGCGTAGGCTCGTATGCGCCATGCTCATTTTGTCTTCTGCAGGAACCATGGGGCAGGCTTTTGAAAGGCGATAACGCGAAACAGCGCCCCGAAATAAAGTGACGCGGGACGAAGGTACGGGATGAGGTGCGTGTGGCGGAAAAGCTGGCCGAGCGCTTTCCCACGGCGGCCGGCGGCGAGCAACTGGTAGACGGACATCAGCAGCCGATCGGACTCGTAGGCGCGGAGCCAGCGCTCGGCGCGGCGGCGGGACTCGGGGGTGAGCTGGCCGGCATAGCGCGACCACACCACCCGATCCTCCGCGAGCATGCGGGTGGCGTTGCCGCCGGTCTTGCTCATGCGGTGGCGGCGGAAGCGCGCGGCGGGGGCTTCGAGGCACTCGAGTATATGCCCGGCGGAAACGCTGCGCGCCCAGAGATCGCAATCGAAGCTGTTGTGCAGGGATTCATCGAGCGGGCCCACGGCGCGCAAATGCTCGCGCCGCCAGAACATGCCGGGCTGATGGAAACCGTAGTCGTGCCGGCCGAGCAATTCCTCCAACGGCATGTGGCGAGGCGGGTGGCGCTTGATGAACGTGCCATCGGCGGTGTGATCGTCGACATGCCCGGCAAACCAGGTGGCGGCGGGCTTTTCCGTCGCCGCGCGCGTGACGGCGGCGAGGATGCCGGGCTGGTACCAATCGTCGCTATTGATCCAAGCGAGAATGTCACCAGTGGCCTTGGCCCAGCCTTCGTTCACGGCGGCGGACTGGCCGCGATCCTTCTCGCAGCGCCATCCGGCGAGCCAGGGCGTGTATTTGGCGATGATCTCGCGGGTGCCGTCCGTGCTGCCGCCATCGAGCACGAAGTATTCGAGATCCGGGTAGCCCTGCAGAAGCACGGAGCGGATCGTTTCCTCGATGAACTGGGCCTGCTGGTAGCTCGGCGTGATGATGGTAATGCGGGGCCATGCGCCGTCCGGGAGGCGCGGGGATTCCTCGGTCCAGGGCCAGCCGGCGCGACCGGCGGGCGGTGGAGGGAGATCAGCGACCGTGGGACAGCGCATCCTTTTCAGAGGGTCCGGACGAACGGACGCCAGTTCTTGGAGTGCGGCAACCCTCTGCCGCTTTCCTCGGTTGTTTGCGGCTTATTGCAAGTGAGGAATTTTCCGCAAATTTCATCTGCAACAGGACGACGGAAATCGCCATGGAAAGCGGCAGAGGGCTGCCGCACTCCAAGAACTGGCGTTCGTTCGTGGCACCCACTCGCATATTACTGTTTTGGTTTTTCGGCTTCGAGATTGAGGCTGATCGGAAAGGCTTTGTCTTCCACTTTCACGCTGCGGCCGGACCAGTCGTTAAACGTTGTCAGATCGCCGCTGCCGGGCGTCCACGCGCGCACGTTCGTGAAACCGGCGGCTTCGAGCAGGCGGGTGAGGTGCGCGTGATTGAAAACGGCTTTGTGGAAATTGGCGGGGTAATTTTGGCCGCCCATCAGCGTCTTTTCGATGGCGGCGATGTCGTGTTGGAAAGCCTCGTAGATGGCGAGGATGCGGTCGAAATCCGGCACGGAAATGCGGAGGATGCCACCAGACTTGAGCACGCGCTTCCACTCACGGAGGACCTTTTCCGTTTCGAGAAAACTCACATGCTCGAGGCAATGGCAGACGTAGATGAGGTCCGCGGTGCCATCGCGGAACATGGGGAGCTGCTCGACGGCGTGGATGTGGTGGATGTGCACAAAGGGCGCGACGTCCACGTTAATAAACGCAGGGTGATCCACGCGGCCACAGCCGAGATGGATGTTCACCGAACCGTCCTTATTTTGCGGGAGCGGCGGGCGCCGGAACAGGCGCTTGAAGGCGAGCCAGCGCATGCGGTGGCGCTCGCGAAATTGGGCGGAGAAAAGACTTTTCAGCATGTGGGTGAATGCAGCGTGAAGGTGGCCGGCTCGCTGACCGGACCCTGCCATTTATCCGGCAGGCGTGTGGGGCCATGGGGCAGGACGGAAAGTGGCGGCGAGAGTTGAGCGCGCTCCAGCTGGCCGCGGGCGCGACTATTGAGGCTCACGTCGAGATGGTAGATACCGGTGCGCAGCGGCAAGCGGATTTCCACGATCAACTCCAGGAGGCCATGCGTGAGCGTGAAATGGGATTGGGCCTGGTCGAGGCTGGTGGCGGCGAGGACGAGCTCGCCCTGGGCATTGTGGAGCACGAAGCCGACGTGGACATCATTCGCCTCCGTGCGCGAAACCACGCGGAAAGCAAAGCGGCAGGTCTCGCGGGCGAAGCAAGAGTGAAGTTCGCCCGTGGCCGAGCCCCGCACATCCCAGGCCGTGATGCGCACACTGTTCTCGGGCACCTCGGCATCGACGGCCTCCGGTTGCTTGGCGCTGGAGAGCAGCGTGCGTTGGTACGATTCGAGAATCTTCGCAATCGGCCCACGCTCGATGAGGCGGCCGCCTTCGAGCAGCACGCCCGTCTGGCAGAGCGTTTGCACGGCGCTGAGATTGTGGCTCACGAACAGCACCGTGCGGCCTTGCTTGCCGGCGACGTCGTCCATTTTCGCGAGGCACTTCGCCTGGAAAGCGGCATCGCCCACCGCGAGAACTTCATCGACCACGAGAATCTCCGGCTCCAGGTGCGCGGCCACGGCGAACGCGAGGCGCACATACATGCCGGAGCTGTAGCGCTTCACCGGCGTATCGAGGAATTTCTCGATCTCGGAGAAAGCGACGATGGCATCGAACTGGGATCGGATCTCGGCGCGGGACATCCCGAGGATCGCGCCATTCAAATAGATGTTTTCGCGTCCGCTGAGTTCGGGGTGAAAGCCGGTGCCGACTTCGAGCAGGCTGGCGATGCGACCACGCACGCGGATCTCGCCTTCGCTGGGCTCGGAGATTTGGCTGAGCAGCTTCAGCAGCGTGGATTTGCCGGCGCCATTACGGCCGACAATACCGACGACTTCGCCGGGCTGGACGTCGAAGGAGACGTCGCGGAGCGCCCAGAATTCCTTGGCGGGCGACGCCTGGCGTTTGCGTCCGAAGAGGCGTCCCGCGGCGGCAGTGAGGTGGTCGCGGAGCGTGTCGTGGCCGCCGTCGGTGCCGAGGGCAAAGCGTTTGCCGAGGCCGTGGATGCTGATGATAGGGGCGCTCATTGGGCGGGCCTCGTGGGTCCTAGAGGCCTCATAGGGCCTCTGTGGTGGAGATTCGGAAGCTGGAAGAAATGGAAGGTGCTACACCACATCGGCGAAGGTCCTTTCTACCTGGCGGAAATAGATGAGGCCGCTGATGAGGAGCACGACGCTGAGGCCGACGCCGAGGAAGAAGCCGGGCCACCAGGGCAGGAAGCTGTCGCCGAGGACGCACCAGCGGAAGCCGTCGATGGCGCCGGTGAGCGGGTTGAGATTGAATAGCAGCCACCATTTTTCCGGCACGAGTTTTTGCCAAAGGAAACCGATGGGGGTGACATACATCCCGATGCGGGTGATGAAGGGCACGATGTAGCGCACGTCGCGGTACTTCACGTTCAGGGCGCTGAACCAAACGCCAGCGGCGAGAGCGGGGAGAAAGGCGACAAGGAAGAAAAGCGGAAGCAGGAAGAGTTGGGGCCGGAAATGCACGCCATAGACCGGCATGAGCAGGAAGAGGATCGCCACCGCGATGACGGTGTCGATCACCCCGCCGAGCACGGCACTGAGCGGGACGATGAGCCGTGGGAAATACACTTTGGAAATGATGCGGGCCGAGGCCACGAGCGACGCGCTGCTCTCGGTGAGGGCATTGGCGAAAAACTGCCAGGGGACCAGCGCGGCGAGGACCAGGATGGAGTATGGGGCATCGAGGGCGGGCAGCTTGACCCAGCGGCCGAAGACCACGCTGAAGACCACCATCGTCAGCACGGGTTGGAGCACCGCCCAGGCGATGCCGAGGTAGGTCTGCTTGTAGCGGACCAGCACGTCGCGCCAGGCGAGCAGCCAGAGCAGTTCCCGGAAGCGCCAAAGCTCGGCGAGATTCAGGCCGGTAAAACCCCGGCTGGGACGTAGGATGCGCTCGGTTGTGGCGTGGGACATGGCTGGCCCGGATGGGCCGGGAAAGCCGCGCACCATTCCTAGACGGACGCGGGGCTTCAATAAAAAAGCCTGTCACGATGCAGTGGCGGGGCTTTTTTTCCAGAGGTTGGGACCAGCTGGGAATGGCACCCTGGGCAAGGTCTCGAAAGGAGATCCGCCCGCAGCCTACCGGCAGCAGCCACATTCAGGCGCGCCCGTTCAGCAGCGCTAAGCGGCGTCTTTGTCCTGCTTGCGGCGGACGAGGGGTGTCTTTTTGCCTTCGACGACGGCGCGGTTGACGGTGATTTCGGCGATGTCTTCGCGGCTGGGGACGTCGTACATCACGTCGCGCATGATGCGCTCGAAAAGCGAACGCAAGGCGCGGGCGCCAGTGCCCCGCTTCACAGCCTGTTCGGCAAAGGCGCGCAGGGCGTCCTTCGTCACGGTGAGGCCCACGCCTTCCATGCCGAGGAGCTTGGCATATTGCTTTACCAGCGCGTTCTTCGGCTCGGTCAGGATGGATACGAGCTCGTCTTCTTTGAGCGGATCGAGCGCGGTCACCACTGGGAGACGGCCCACAAACTCGGGAATCATGCCGAAGCGGAGGAGATCCTCCGGTTCGCACAGGCGGAGGACTTCCGCGGTGGGAATCTCCTCTTCCGGCTCCTCGGGATTGGAGCGTCCGGCATTAAAGCCGAGCACCTTTTTGCCCCGGCGGCGCTCAATAATCTTTTCGAGACCGACAAAGGCGCCACCGCAGATAAACAGGATCTTTTCCGTGCTCACCTGGATGTATTCCTGGTGCGGGTGCTTGCGGCCGCCCTGCGGCGGAACGTTGCAGGTGGTGCCTTCGAGAATCTTCAGCAAGGCCTGCTGCACGCCCTCCCCGCTCACGTCGCGGGTGATGGAGACGTTCTCCGTCTTGCGGCCGATTTTATCGATTTCGTCGATGTAGACGATACCGATCTCGGCGCGCTTCACGTCGTAGTCGCTGGCTTGGAGGAGACGCAGGATGATGTTCTCCACGTCCTCGCCCACGTAACCGGCTTCGGTCAGCGTAGTGGCGTCGGCGATGCAGAAAGGGACGTCCAGAATGCGCGCCAACGTGCGGGCCAGCAGCGTTTTACCACTGCCGGTAGGGCCGATCAGCAGGATGTTGCTCTTGTCGATCTCCACGTCCGCCAGCGGGTCCATGCCAATCTGGGCGCTATGGCTGCTCGAACTGTTATGCAGGATGCGCTTGTAGTGGTTGTGGACGGCAACGCTGAGCGTCTTTTTGGCGCCCTCCTGACCGATGACATAGTTGTCCAGCTGACGGCGAATTTCCGCCGGCTTGGGCACGCGCAGATTGGTGCTGTGGCGCTTGGCTTCGTCGTTGAGCTCCTTATCGAGGATGCCTTTGCAGACATTGATACAGGAGTCGCAGATGTACACTCCAGGGCCGGCGATGAGCTTGCGAACCTCTGCGTGGGACTTCCCGCAGAAGCTGCACATGGTGAGATTGGAGGCGCGTGCCATCGGTAATGAACCTCCGTATAGCCGATTCCGTTCCGATTTACTCGGTTTTTTTGGTCAGCTCTGCGAAGTTGGGTACATCTTTACGCGAAGCAACGACTTCGTCAACGAGACCGTAGTCTTTTGCCTGCTGGGCGGTGAGATACGTATCGCGGTCGCAGTCGACATTCACCTTCTCGACGGGCTGGCCGGAGTGGTGGGCGATGATGCTCTTTACCCGACGGTTCAGCTTATAGAGAAACTCGACCGTGCGCTCCACATCCGACGCCGTGCCGCGGGCACCGCCGCTGGCCTGGTGGATCATGATGTCGCTGTTGGGCAGAGCGTAGCGTTTGCCCTTGGTGCCGGCGCACAGCAGGACAGCGCCCATGCTGGCGGCCATGCCGACGCAGTAGGTATTAATGTCGCAGGTGATGAACTGCATCGTGTCGTAGATCGCCAGGCCCGCGGTGATGGAGCCGCCGGGGCTGTTGATATACATGTGGATGTCCTTCTTGGGGTCATCCATCTGCAGAAACAAGAGGCAGGCGATCACCCCGTTGGCCACATCGTCATTGATCTCGGAACCCAGGAACAACACCCGGTCCTTCATCAAGCGGGAGAAGACGTCCCACTTCACGAGATTGCCGCCTTCGGACTCCACGACGCCAGGGAGGTAGAAGCCGGAAGGACGCTGCAGGTCTTTGTATGGTGAAAAGTGCATATGATTGATTCTACGAATTCACATCTTCGCCAGACGCTGCAAGCGCGGATTACGAAGCAGGCGCGGTTTCTGCGGGAGCGGGCTCGGAAGCAGGAGCCGCTTCCGTCGCCGGGGCTGCTTCCGTGGAGGCAGCTTGGGTGGTGACGGTGGCTTCCTTCGCCACGAAGTCGAGGGTCTTGGCCGTGAGCACGTCTTCGTTGATCTGCTCGATGGCGCCGCGCTTTTGCAGTTCCTTCAGCATCTTGTCGAAGGTCATCTGGTAGCTGCGGGCGAGCGAATTGATGCGCTGGCGGAGCTCCATGTCGGTGACGCGGATGCCTTCCTGCTCGGCGATGCGGAGGAGGATGAAGGTGCCCTTGATGCGGTCGCGGGCGCTCTGCGCGGCACTGCCGATGAGCTCGCGCTCGTGCTCCTTGATGACTTCCTGCGTGACGCCGCGGGTCTGGTTTTCGCGGACGATGTCGCTGAGGATGGACTGCGTTTGCTGGCGCACGAGCTGGTCCGGCAGCTCACATTCCACCTTGGAAATGAGGGCAGACATTACGCCATTGCGGCGGGCGGCGTCGATCTGGCTGTGCTTCTGGCGCTGGAGTTCCTCGCGGGCGAGAATGCGCAGCTCGCCGAGGCTCTTGCCCTTGGCAATGCTATCGGCAAAGGCGTCGTTGAGCTCAGGCAGCACGCGGACTTTCACGCCGCGCAGGGTGACCTTGTAGTGGATCTTGGTGCCGGGCATGCCTTCCACCGGGAAATCGGAGGGCACTTCGATGTCGAACTCGCGCACGTCGCCGACATTGGCGCCGACGATCTGGGCGCAGAAGCCGGGGAAGAAGGCTTCATCGGTCATCTTGATCCAGAAATCGGTGTTGCTGGTGAGGGGCTTGCCGGCCTTCGGGAACTTCTCGTGCACGGGCGCACCATCGATGGTGCCATCATAGTCCACCACCACGTAGTCTTCCATCGCGGCGGGGCGGGCGGGTTCCACATCCGGGAAATCGGCCTGCTGATCGCGGAGATTTTCGAGAGCCTGATCGATTTCGCTCTCGGTGACCTCGGCGCTCGGGACGGTGATCGGGATGCCTTTGTAGTCGGGCAATTCGAAAGCGGGGTGCAGCACGAGCGTGGCGCGGAACTTCAGCGACTTGTCGTCGCCCCATTCCACGTCCTCCACGTCGGAGAGCTGGAGCACGCGGAGATTGCGCTCCTTGATGACCGAGCGGCAGGCCTCGCTGAGAACCTGCTTGGTGACTTCTTCACGGATTTCCTTCCCAAACTTGCGCTCGACGACACCGCGCGGGGCCTTGCCCTGGCGGAAGCCCGGGAGCTTGGCGTAGCTGGTGTAATCGCTGGTGACTTTCTCCCACGTCGTTTTGACGGCGTCGGGCGTAACTTCGACGCGAAGGTTGGCGAGGCAGTTGGGCAGTTGTTCGAAAACGACGTTCATGGTGTGCTAAGGCAAATCTGTGAAAAGGGGGCGAGAAAATAGCGGTGAGTTGGCGATTGCCAAGCGAAGAGTGCGGGAATGTGGAGGGGGGCGGGGCAGGAGTCAGAGGACAGGGGTCAGATGTCAGTCCCCCTGCGGGCCCGGCTTGGCGCGGGGACCTGTGCAAATTATAGTATTTGAACGCCATAGGCGCAACATGCTTGCGCCTCCGTCGTCTTTTTGGAGCCCGAGGCCTGTGGGGCCACCAAGGGGCGCCTCTCTACGTTATAATGCGGGGAGGCGCTGTTTTACCTCGCGGCAGTAGGCGGGAATATTGGACGCGCGGAGGAGGTCGCTGACAATGACGACCCGGCGGGCGCCGGCGGCGATGACGGCATCGAGGGTCTGGAGGTTCACGCCGCCGATGCAGAAGATGGGGATGGAAACGAGGCGGTGGACTTCGGCGATGTCGGCAAGGCCGATCGCAGGGCGGCCGGGCTTGGTGGCAGTGGTGTAGAGCGGGCCGAAGCCAAGGTAGTCGGCGCCGGACTCCGCCGCGGCGACGGCTTGGGCGAGGCTGTGCGTGCTTTTGCCGATGAGGGGCGGCGGGACTTCGCCGGCGAGGGCGCGGCCGGCACGCCAGCGGGCGTCGGCGACAGGAAGGTCATCCTGCCCGACATGAGCGCCATCGGCACCGATGCTGGGGACGAGGTGGGGATGATCATTGAGAATAAAGGGGACGCCGCCGGCGGCAGCGATGGGCTGGATGCGGTTGGCGAATTCCTCGATGGCGTGCTCATCGTGGCCCTTGGCGCGGAGCTGCAAGACGTCGACCCCGGCGCCGGCGGCGCTCCCGGCACACATGTGCTCGGCAATGGTCTCGAGATGATCGGCGGAGGCGTAGCCGAGGTCGAGAATGCCGTAGAGGCGGGCGCGCAGGAGGCGGTCTTTAGCGAGGTGGTTGGACATTGATGTGAGCGGCAACGTGGGGAGGAATGCCGTGGGGCTCAAGCGTGGAAGCGGGCTTGCCTGGTCGAGGCGGCTTCTACGGGACTTCTTTCCAACATAACGGCGTTGCGGCGCGTCCCCTGCCCTCGCTACGGTGGGCGTTCGAACTATGTGCGGAATCGTTGGATATATTGGCAAAAATGAAGCGGTGCCGGTGCTGCTCGATGGGCTGCGACGGCTGGAATATCGCGGCTACGACTCAGCCGGCGTGGCGACGCTGACGGGCGGCGGGATCGAGACCCGCAAGCGCGTGGGCCGCATCGCGAATCTGGCGGAATTGCTCAAGAACGCGCCCATCGAAGGGACGGTGGGGATTTCGCACACGCGCTGGGCAACGCATGGCGGGGTAACGGACGAGAACGCGCATCCGCACTGCGACCAGACGGGGCGCCTCTTTCTCTGCCACAATGGCGTGATCGAAAACTATGCCTCGCTGAAAGAGCAGCTCCAGCGCGAGGGACACACCTTCCAAAGCCAGACGGATACCGAAGTGCTGGCGCACCTCATCGGCGAGGAATTTGATCGGCTCGGCGGCGAGCCCTCCAAGGCGAAGCTGGTGGAGGCACTGCGGAAGGCGCTGAAGCGCGTGGTGGGCACCTACGGGATCATCCTGATGCACCGCGAAGTGCCGGACGCGATCGTGGGCGCGCGGCGCGGGAGCCCGCTGGTGCTGGGCGTGGGCCAGGGCGAAAACTTTTTTGCCAGCGATGTGAGCGCGATCGTGGCGCACACGCGGGAGGCGGTTTATTTGAAGGACTTCGACATCGCGGTGCTTACGCGCGAGGCCTTCGAGATTACGTCCCTGCTGGGCGGAGCAAGCGGCTTTGAGGTGACGAAGGTGGAGTTCACGGAGGACGACGTGAGCAAGGGCAGCTATCCGCACTACATGCTCAAGGAAATCCATGAGCAGCCGGAAACGATTCGCGATGCGATGCGCGGGCGGTTGTCGCGGGAAGAGGCCACGGCGAAGCTGGGCGGGCTGGGCATGACGCCGGCAGAACTCCGGGCGATCGACCGGATTATTCTTACCGGCTGCGGGACGGCGGCGCATGCGGCGATGTGCGGCGAGTACATCATCGAGGCGCTGGCGCACGTGCCGGTGGAGGTGGAATTTGCGAGCGAGTTTCGCTACCGGCAGCTCCCGCTGCCCAAGGACACACTGGTCTTTTGCATCAGCCAGAGCGGCGAGACGGCGGACACGCTGGCGGCACTGCGCGAGGCGCAGCGGAAGGGGCTGCGGGCACTCGGCATTTGCAACAACGTGGCGAGCACCATTGCGCGCGAAAGCGACGGCGGCGTGTACATGCACGCCGGGCCGGAGATTGGCGTGGCGGCAACGAAATCGTTCACCTCGCAAGTAACCATCCTCACGCTCATCGCGCTGCTGCTGGGGCGCATCCGGCACCTGAGCACCACAGAAGGGCTGCGGATCATCGACGAACTCGAAGCGCTGCCGGATAAGGTGGCGAAGATCCTGACGCAGAGCGAGCACATCCGGAAAATCGCGGAGAAATACGCGGGCTCACAGGCGATGATGTTCCTCGGGCGGCAGTTCAATTATCCCACGGCCCTCGAAGGTGCGCTGAAGATGAAAGAGATCAGCTACATCCACGCGAGCGGACACCCGAGCGCGGAGCTGAAGCACGGGATCATCGCGCTCATCACGCCGGAAGTGCCGAGTGTGGTGATTGCGCCGGAAGACTCGGTGTTTGAGAAAAACGTCAGCAACATCGAGGAAGTGCGGGCGCGCAAGGGTCCCGTGATCGCCATCGGCACCGAGGGGCAGGAGAAGAAGCTGCGGGCGGTGGCGGAGGATGTGATCCTGGTGCCCCCCTGCCCTGACTATCTGTCGCCCATCCTGACGGCGATCCCGCTGCAACTGCTGGCCTACTATGCGGCGGTGAAGCTGGGGTGCGACGTGGATAAACCGCGGAACCTCGCGAAGAGCGTGACGGTAGAGTAGGCGGGCCGGAGCCCACAAAAGACACCGTGGGAAAAAGGACGGTCTTTTTACCGCAGATGACGGGGATGGGCGCGGATATTTGTTCCCGGGCGCAAATCCGATGGAAAGGCGATTGATTGTGGGGCGGGGTGGGGCGAGAGTGGGAGGCTTTCGATGAAACAGGCTCTGTTTGCATTTCTTCTCGGTTCCCTCGTCTCCACGGTATCCGCGGCGGATTATATTTCCATTGTGGGCTCCCCCGTCGTGGGTCGGGTGCTGGCGGCGGGAGGTGAGGATCTGAAGAAGGCGGTGGATGTGGAATTCAAGGCGAATATGGAGGTGAACAGCGCGCGGGCCATTGGCGCGATGGCGGATGGGCTGGTGGATTTGGCCATCACGCCGCGACGCATGATGCCCGAGGAGCAAGCGGCGCGGGCGGACAAGGAATTCACGGAAACGGTGGTGGGCTACCAATCGCTGGTGATCATTGTGTCTGACGACTTGTGGCGCACGGGAGTAAGGGCGCTGACGAAAGAGCAACTTCGCTCGCTCTACGAAGGGGACATCAAAAACTGGCGCGACGTGGGCGGGCCCAATCTGCCGGTGCAGTATTTGAATCGCTCTTCGGCCTACGGGGTGTGGGATGCGTTCATGATTTTTCTCTACGGGGACGTGCGGAAGTCGCCCCTCTCCAAGGCGGATGTCGTGGATAACGCCGAAGAATTGAAAACGATGGTGCAATTTAAATCGGGGTCGTTTTCGGTGCTCGAATTTGCCTTCTACGAGGATGGCCACGGGCTGCATGCGCTGGGGCTCAAGCAACCGGATGGCAGCGTGGTCGAGCCGACGGTGACGAATGTGGCGAATGGGACGTATCCGATCATCCGGCCACTGGTATTCAGCACCAACCGGAAGCCGACGGGGAAAGTGCGGGAACTGCTGGAGTACCTAATGTCGGACGTGGGACAGGCGATTGTGAAACGCTCAGGGAATGTGACGGCGGCAGAAGTGGAAGCGGCGAAGGGGAAGTAGTCCCCCGCTCGTCATTGGCTCCCCCTCGAAATTTAGAGCAGTTTCAGAAAAGTTATCGCTGCTCCCGATGCTTGGCGCGTCTATAGCCGCAGCCGGATTCGAGTGGAACGAGAAAGCCTGCCGCAGGCAGCCCGCAGGGGGCGAGCGGCAGCGAGCAGCAACGCTGCGGAGAGCGGCCCCAGCATTGCTGGTGGGTCGCAAAAATCGGGGCCTAAATCCGCGGCCTCCCGGCCACAGCTACAGACGGACAGCAGCCTTCCGGCTGCAGCTACATTATCAGCGCTCCATTACTTCTTACCGCCGCGCTCTTCGCGGTTGCGGAAGCGGAAGAGCACGGGAATGCCGAGGTACGGGACCTTTTCGCGAATGCGGGCCTCGAGGTAGCGGCGGTAGTGTTCGTCGAGCAGCTTTTCGTGGTTGCAGAAAAAGATGAACTCGGGAGCGGCAATCGGAGAGTCAGTGCGCGGCTCGGGGACCGTAGCGTAGAGGATTTTGAACCGCTTGCCGCTGCGGAGGGCGGCGGGCTGCTGGGCAAAGGCGTCGGCGATGAGACGATTGAGCTGGCCGGTGCCAAGGCGCTCGCGGCCACCGCGTTCAATAGCCTCGATCGTTTTAAACACGCGCGTGAGCGAAGCGCCCGTCTTGGCGCTGACGAGCACCACGGGCGCGTAGCTGAGGAAGAAGAGATCCGCCTGCATGTCCTCGAGGAACTGGTTCAGGGCTTCCTTATCGTCGGTCTTATCCCGGATGAGGTCCCATTTGTTCACCACCATGATGCAGGGCTTGCGGGCTTCCTGGATGAGGCCGGCGATTTTCTTGTCCTGCGCGGTGATGCCGGCGGTGGCGTCGATGACGAGGCAGCAGAGGTCCGCGCGCTCGATGCTTTTTTCGCTGCGCATCGCGGAGAAGACTTCCACGGAGTCGTTCACCTTGCCGCGCGGGCGGAGGCCGGCGGTATCGATGAGCACGTAGTGGCGGTCCATGCGCTGGTACTGGATATCCACGGCATCGCGCGTAGTGCCGGCGATGGGCGAGACGAGCGTGCGGTCATCGCCGAGGATGGCATTCGTGAGCGAGGATTTGCCGACATTGGGACGGCCCACAATGGCGATGCGCAGGGCCCGCGGCGGCGGCGGCACGGAACCTTCCTCCGGCGGAGGCGGGAGCATTCCCTCCACGAGCGAGACGAGCGTGCCGATGCCGTGGTTATGCTCGGCGCTGGTGGTGATGACGTGCTCAAACCCGAGGCGCGAGAACTCGGCCGCGAGGGAGCCGTGCTTGGCGTGGTCGATTTTATTGACCACGAGCACGATGGGCTTCTTCACCCGGCGGAGCTGCTTGGCGAGGTCGGAATCGAGCGGCGTGAGGCCGTCCTGTCCATCGACGACAAAAAGCAGGACGTCGCTGGTGGCGACGGCGATATCCACCTCGGAGCGGACCTGCGTGGTGAAATCGGAGTCGACGTCCGCGCCGATGCCGCCGGTATCGAAGATGGTGAAAGGATGCGAGCCAAGCCGGCACTCGGCGGGAATGCGATCGCGGGTGACACCGGGGCGATCGTGGACGATGGCAATCTTCTTTCCGGCGAGGCGGTTGAAGAGTGCGGATTTTCCGACGTTGGGACGTCCGACGATGGCGACAGTACGAGGCATGAAGGGGTAGCAATGACGCAGGATGGGGCGAGGGGCAAGCGGGGAGCTTATTTTAAACACCCACCATCCAACGCTCCACCTTCAACCCCCATTGCACAAGCGACCGGCGGGGCTCACCTTGCAAGCTCTCACAGTTCAGATGTTAGGTCCGAAGGGCGGAAGGTGGAAAGTGGGACGGGGTTTTAGCGAGGCACGAGCGTAACCCGTCGTGGGCGAGCGTAGCGCGTTGGCGCGGAGCGCAAACGTCTTTGGCCTGACCCAACATTCCTGCCGCGACGGACTACTACGCGCCCGTGGCGCGGCGGGCGTAGCGTTGGCCCGGGAGAGCGCGGACGAGGCGCTTCATTTCTAAAATAGTAAGAACGCCGCTGACCTTGTACGCGGGGAGGCGGGTGGCGGCGACGAGTTCGTCAAGGGAGAGGTCGCCGGCCTCAAGGGCCGTCGCGATGAGCGTTTCTTCGTGGGAGAGCTTTACGGGAGCGGGCGCAGCCGGCGACGTGGAGGACGATGCGGCGGTGAGCTCGGGCTGGGTGAGAGTTGGCCGAAGCTCGCGCTTGGGTGATGGGAAGAGGGTTTGGAGATCCTCCAGCACGTCGTCGGCGGAGGTGATGAGCTGGGCGCCCTGGCGGATGAGGCGGTTCGAACCGGCGCTGGTGGGGCGATCGATCTGGCCGGGAACGGCGTAGACGGGTCGGCCTTGGTCGATGGCCTGGTGGGCGGTGATGAGGGCGCCGCTATTCAGGCCGGCCTCGGCCACGATGAGGGCGCGCCCCCAGCCGGCAACGATGCGGTTGCGATACGGGAAAGTCTGGCGATCAGCCGGGCGCTCCATGCCGTACTCGCTGACGACCGCGCCGGACTGGGCGATCTTTTCGGCGAGGCCGAGATTTTCCGGCGGGTAGAGCTTGCTCAAGCCGCTGCCGATGACCGCGACGGTACGGCCTTTCGCGGCAAGGGCGCCGAGGTGGGCAGCGGTATCGATGCCGCGCGCGAGGCCGCTCACCACGGTGTAGCCGGCCAGGGCGAACTGGTAGGAGAAGCGCTTGGCGGTATCGGTGCCGTAGTGGGTGACGTTGCGCGAGCCGACGATGCCGATGGCGCGGGCGTCCTCGGGCCGCAGGTTCCCCCACACGTAGAGAATAAAGGGAGCATTCTCGACGGTGCGCAGCGGCGCGGGATACTCGGGGGCGTCCCGCGTGATCACGTGGGCGCCGAAATCGGCGATGCGCTTGAGTTCGCCGGCGAGGTCGACGGTGGATTCCCAGCTGGCGATGGCGGCAGCAGTCTCGGAGCCAACACCGCTGACGGAAGCCAGCGCGGCGCGGCCCGCGGCGAGGATGCGCTGGGGCGTCTCAAAGACCTCCAGCAAAGCGCGCAGGCGGGCCGGGCCAACACCGCTGATCATATTGAGGGCTATGCACGCTTCCGTCTCGGTCACGCGGGAAGAGCTAGGGAAGTGCGGGAGGCGTGTAAAGGCGCGTGGTGGGTTTTGCGCGTGGGGGCAAAAGGGGACCTCTTCGCCAAAAGGAATCACCAGAGCCACGGGTCAAAAAGCCGTTCCATTTTCCGGCAACCCACAAATTTTACCCGGGCACAACAGGGCTTCAAAAAAAGGTAAAAGAAAATCCTTGTGCGCTAATCCCTATTACCCAAGTATAGATTAATCGTAAGCATACAGCAGCGCAGTAGAGATTGCTTTCCGCGCGGCAAAATGCTCTCGACGATCGTCCGAGATCCCTCCTGGTCTCCGCGATTTACCACCAACGTCCAACAGTCCATTCCATGTCTCGAACCACTCGCCTCGCCAGTCTCCTGCTCCCTGCCGCCGCCCTCGGCTTCACGGCCGTCCAAGCCGGTGAAACCGTGCCGCCCCCCAAGGCCGCCCCGCCCGAGAATCCGCTCAGTCTATGGGACGGATCGCTCGTGATTGATTTCCAGGAACGTCTCCGGGCGGAAGCGCGCGAAAACAACCGCGACTTTGACAGCACCCTGCATGACGACAATGACGACAGCTGGCTGCTGAATCGCTTCCGGCTCGGATTTACCCTCAAGCCGAGCCCGTGGGTGAAGGCCTACATTCAAGGACAGGATTCGCGGGAATGGTTTTCCGACCGGCCGAAAATCCCCGGAGTCCACAGCGCGGACGGCAATGACGCCTTCGATCTGCGGCAGGCCTACATCCAACTCGGCGATGCCAAGGAGTTCCCGCTGCTGCTCAACGTGGGCCGCAAGTCGCTGCAATACGGTGACCGCCGGTTGGTGGCGGATTCTCTGTGGAGCAATACCGGGCGGACCTTTGACCAGGTGACGCTGCGGTATGAAACGCCGAAGCTGTGGGTGGACGCCTTTGCCAGCCGACCGGTACAGCTTAAAGCCGACCGATTCGACGATGCCGACGCGGAAGACAATTTTTACGGCGTCTATCTCTCCACCACGTATGTGCCCCACCAGACCACGGATCTGTACGTGCTCTATCGCGACAAATCGGACAACCAGCCTGATCTCTCGCCGGTAAATTCCATCGATCCCAGGGGCAGCGGCACGGGGCCGGCGGCCCGGTTTACGACCATCGGCACGCGCTTCGATTCCACGCCGGGCGAGTTGCACGGGTGGGACTACAACGCGGAATTTGCGTACCAATTCGGGGACCTGTGGGAAACCGACCGCAACTCCAAGAAGCTGCAACTGCACGCCTTCGCGGCGCACGTGGGCGGCGGCTACACGTTTGAAGACGTGGCCTGGAAACCGCGCATCGGGCTGGAATACAACTATGCCAGCGGCGACGACAACCCGGCGGACGGCCGCTCGTCGTCCTTCCAAAATCTTTACCCCGGGAACCACGAGAAGTTCGGCTACATGGATGAGTTCTCTTGGCGCAACCAGCACGACTTGCGGCTGCAGCTAAAGGTGAAGCCAACAAAGAATCTGGAACTGGAATTGCACTACCTCGCCTATTGGCTCGCGGATACGAGCGACTATTGGTACCGCTCGAATGGCCTGACGGCCCTGCGCACCAAGACCGCCATCGGGCAGGACGTGCGCACCCTCGGGGCTAGCCCCTTTGCCGGACAGGAAATCGACTTCGCGGCGACGTACGAGTTTTCGAAGAACTTCAAACTCCAAGGGGGCTACAGCCACTTCTTCGCCGGGAGCTATCTCCGCGATACCGGGGCGCATGATGATGCGGACTTCGGGTATCTGATGGGGACACTGCAGTTCTAGTCGCGGGGCTGGCCCGGCGCCGCTTGCAGAAAATGCGGCGAGCCGATCTGGAAGTCGAAGATGAGACGATGGATCTGGTACTCGTAGACGGCGGAGACGTTATTGATCTGCGCTTGGAGTTTGGCCAACTGGGCCTGGCTAAACTCCACGAGGGACGTGACGCCGAGCTTGTACTTGGCCTCCGCGAGGTCGTAGGCCTGCTCCGAATTGGCGAGCAGGCTGGCGGTGACGCCGATTTTGTCGAAGCTGTTCCGGCTGTTGAGCAGGGCGACTTCCACGTCCTTGGCGATCAGGTTTTCCGTCTCCTGGACCGTCTCATCCGCGGCGCGGGCATTCCAGTCCGCCTCCTGGATGCGGGCGCTGAGGCGGAAGCCGGTGAAGAGCGGGATCTCCACATTCACGCCGGCGGCGGCGTAGTCGCCCTCCACGCGGTCGTCGCCCGCGGCCGTGAGGCCGGCGGCGCCGAAAAGCGTGACCTTCGGCATGCGCGCGGCGCGCTCGGCTTTGGTGAGGCGATTGGCGGCATCGCGCTGGTGGCGCAGGCCGATGGCCTCGGGTCGCGAAGTGAGCGCCTGCATGATGAAGCTGCCGAGTTGTCCGTTGGGCTGAGTGAATTGCGGAACCTCGGCGAGATGGAATTGCCGCGCCTGCGAGAATCCAAGGGCCGTCGAGAGTTCGGCGGCGGCGGCATCGAGGCGGTTCTGTGCTTCGAGCTGCAGGAGCTTGGCCTCGTCGAGGCTCACCTTCGCGAGGCTGGCATCAAGATCGGACTTCACCTGGCCACGCGCCAGGGCCGCAACTTGATCGGAGAAGAGCTGGCGTGCGCTAACGGTTTCGCGCGCGACGCGCAGGACGGCCTGTGCCTGCAACAGACGGAAGTAGCTTTGGTCGACGAGCAGGAGCGTCTTGGCCCGAGCAAGCGCGCTCCGCTGCTCCTCAGATAGCGCAAGGCTTTTGGAGGCTTCGGTGAGATTCCACGTTCGTCCGAAATCGGTCATCAGCTGGTTGATCAGGATGCCGTTCGCCTCGCGGCTGAGAATGGTGGGGTTGCTCAGCGTGCCCGTGGCGCCGATGCGCGTGTCCTTATTCGTGATGCGGCTGAAGCCGAGATGATCGGCGATGTCGTCACCCGTGGCGACGGCGGAGACTTCGCCGGTGATCTGCGGATAGAAGGCGGAGCGCGTCTCGCGGGTGAATTGACGCGCGGCAAGCACCTTGAAGCGCGAGGCCTGGATGGTGGGCGATTGCCTCAGCGCGATCTCTTCGGCTGCGGCGAGCGTGAGAGACAGTGGCGCGGTGGACGATGGAATCTCGGGCGCCGATTTCGCCGGTGGCGTTTTGACGTGGCGAGGAGCGGCGAGCACACAGGCGCAGGCAGTGAGGAGACAGGTGAAGACGATCTTCATCACGAGTGAGCGAGCTGAGGTTTCGGGTCCGAGGTGGGCACAAGTGGTTTCGTGTGCGTGGACTGGCGGCGGCGGTAGACGAGGTAGAAGGCCGCCGGGACGATGAACACTGTCATGAGCAGCGAGGCGAGCAGGCCACCGATGATGGCGCGGGCGAGCGGGGCGTAGGCCTCGCTGCCGGTGCCGAGTTTCATGGCCATCGGGATGAGACCAAAGATGGTGGCGAGCGAGGTCATCAAGATCGGCCGCAGGCGCACGCGCACCGCCGTCTGCACCGCTTCCCGCAGCACCATGCCGTCTTCGATGAGACGATGCGTGAACTCCACGATGAGGATGCTGTTCGACACGACGATGCCGGCCATCATCACGATGCCCATGAGCGACATGACGTTCAGCGTGGTGCCGGTGCCCACGAGAATCACGAGCACGCCGGCGATGCCGGGCGGCACGGCGAGGAGGATGAGGAGCGGGTCGACGAAGGATTTAAACTGGGCGACGAGGATGAGGTAGACCAGCACCACCGCGAGGATGAGGCCGAAGCCGAAGGACGAGAAGGAGCTGTTCATCGCCTGCACGGAGCCGCGAATGGCGACGCGCACGCCCTCGGGTTTCTCCGTGGATTGCACGATGCGCTCCACGGCGCTGGCGACGCTGCCGAGTTCCTCGGACTTTGGCGCCACATAGATATCGATGACGCGGCGGAGCTGGTAGTGGTCTACCTCCGTGGGAGCTTGCACGGGCTTGAAATGGGCGACGGCGTCAAGGCGGGAGGACTCAGCCTGGCCCGGTGCGCGGATGGGGATGCTGCGCACGTCCGTCATCGTCTTCACGTAGTTCTCGGGGAACTGGACGGTGAGGAGGTAGTCGTTACCCGAGCGCGGATCGACCCAAAAGCTGGGGGCGATCATTTGGTTCGAAGCGAGCGCGGTAATGACGTTGCTGACCACCTCCTTTTCATTGAGGCCAAACTGGCTGGCCCGGTCGCGGTTGATCTCCAGCTCGTACGCTGGGGCGTCGATATCCTGCGGGATGAGGACATCGCTCACACCCGGAATGGCGCGCACCTGGCGGGCAATCGTGGAGGCGGTGCGGTAAGCGCTCTTGATGTCGGAACCGCTCACTTGAATATCGATGGGCGCGGGCAAGCCGAGATTGAGGACGGCGTCGACCAAGCCGCCGGACTGGAAGTAGGTGGAGAGCTCCGGAGCTTCCTCCTGCAGGGCTTGACGGACGCGGTCCATGTATTCGTAGCTGCCGACTTTGTGGTCGTCGTGCAGACTCACTTGCACGAAGGCGGTGTGGGAAGCGGAGTTGCTCGTGTAGATGGACGAGAAGCCCGGGGTAACGCCGACATTGGAAGCGATGAGGCGCAACTCATGGGCGGGGACGACGCGGCGGATGATGTCCTCCACTTTCTTCACCTCTTTTTCCGTGTCCTCAAGGCGCGTGCCGGTGGCGGCTTTCATGTTGATCACGAACTGGCCGGGATCCGTGCGCGGGAAGTAGGCGAGCCCCATGGCGGGCACGAAACAGAGGCTCATGAGAAAGATGCCGGCGATGCCGAGCACGGTGGAGATGGGACGCGCGAGCCCGACGGCCTGCACGCGATCGAAGCGGCCAAGGAAGTGATGAAAGCGGGCGTTGAACCACGCATTAAAGCGGCCCATGAGCGAAGTGGGCCGGGCGCCGGACTCGTCGCCATGGCCGTGCGCGGCTTTGATGAACTTCGCGCAGAAGAGCGGCACGACGGTCATCGCGACGAAGTACGAGGCGAAGAGCGAGAGCACCACGGACAGGGCCAGCGCGCCGAAGAGAAAACGGCTGACGCCGAAGAGAAACGTGACGGGAAAGAAGACCACGGCCGTGGTGAGTGTCGCCGCGAGCACGGGCAGGGCGACTTCGCGTCCTCCTTTCTCAGCTGCTACCTCGGGAGTCTCGCCCAACTCCAAGTGGCGATAGATATTTTCGAGCACGACCACCGAATTGTCGATGAGCCGGGAGAAGGCCAGGGCGAGGCCACCGAGGATCATCGAGTTCACCGAGCTGTCGCCGAAGGAGAGCGCGATGAACGTGGCGAAGGCGGAGAGCGGGATGGAGAGGAAGACCGCGAGTGTGGCCCGCACGTTGCCGAGAAAGACGAGAATCATTAGGCCGGTGAGAAGGAGGCCGATGGCGCCTTCGTGGAGCAGGTTCTCGATGGCGGATTTGACGAAGACCGATTGGTCAAAGACGACGTTGGAGACGAGCGACTTGGGGGTATCGACCAAGCCATCCACCGCGTGCTTGATGCCGTCAACGACGGCGATGGTGTTGGCGTCGCCACCTTGCTTCAGCACGGGGAGATAGACGGAGCGCTGGCCATCGACGCGCACCACGCTGGTCTGGATTTGCGAGCTATCGGAGGCCTTGCCGATATCGCCCACGCGCACGGAGGTGCCGTCGACGGTCTTCAACGGCAGTTGGTTGATCTCGTCGATGCCGCGCAGCTGGCTGTTGGTGTAGAGATTGTAGTCCGTGGGCCCGATCTTCACGTCGCCGGCCGGCAGAATGAGGTTGGACTCATTCACCGAGCGCACCACGTCCATCACGCTGAGCTGGTGGGCCTCCAGCTTGAGCGGGTCGACGTAGACCATGATTTGGCGGTAACGTCCGCCGAAGGGCTGGGGCACGGACGCGCCGGGCACATTGGCCACTTGGTTGCGCACCGTGTACTGGCCGAGATCGCGCAGTTGCGTTTCGTTCAGGCCCTCGCCCTTGAGGGTGATGAGGCACACGGGGAGGCTGGAGGCGTCAAACTTCAACACCACGGGCGGGAGCGTGCCGGGCGGTAATCGTCGCAGGTTCGCCATGGCAAGATTGGAGATGGTCGTGACGGCGGAGTCGGCATTCGTGCCGGGCTGAAAGTAGACTTTGATCAAGCTCACGCCGGGGAGTGAGCGGGACTCAATGTGATCGATGCCACTGCCGAGCGTAAAGAAGCGCTCGAAGCGCCCGGTGATGTCGTTTTCAATCTGCTCGGGCGGCATGCCATTGAAGAACGTGGCGACGACGACCACGGGAATCTTGATCTGCGGAAACAGATCCACGGGCATCCGGATGAGGCTCATCGCCCCCACCACGCAGACCATGAGACAGGCGACGATGATGAGATACGGATAGCGGATCGAGAAACGTGACATAGCGACGAACAGGAAAGGGGTGAAGAACGGCGCCCAGGCTCAGGACTCGGAGAGGAGGCGGCGCAGACCGTCCTTGGAAAAGTGGGGGGCGCGGCAGAAATCGATGATGCGCTGCTCGCGCACATGGTTGCTCCGGACAATCTCCGGAAGCTGCGAAGCGATCCGACGAGGGATGCGGACGAGGCCATGCTCATCCCCGTGGAGCAAATCGCCGGATTGGATGCGCAGGCCATTCACTTCCACCGGCACATTCACCGCGACGACATGCATATAGGAGTGCGACACGGAGAGCGCGGCGGAAAACAGCTGAAAGCCCAACCGCTCGACGCCGGGGAGATCGCGCACGGCGCCATTCGTGACCGCGCCGACACAGCCCAGCGCTTGGAAAATGGCGGCGTGCACTTCGCCGACGAAAGCGCCGGTCCCGGGATGACGATCCGCATCCTCAATGACCACGATCCGCGGCGACGGAAGCTTGTCGAGTTCCTCCCACCAATCCGTCCGTTGGGCATAGGTGCCGCCCTCCATGGGCGGATTACTGCTGTGCACGCGCAGCGTCATGGCATAGCCCACGGTCGGCGCGAGGCGTGGGAAGCGGCAGCGGAGTGTGTTGCCGACGAAGCCTTCGTTGCGCAGGCGGACGTCGAAGCACTCGATGGCATTGGCCACGGAACAGGAATCCAGCGTGGCCAGGGCCTGCAGCGTGACGTCGGGAAGCGGTGGTTTCATGGGAGCTATTCCGCGGGCGTAAGTTCGATGGGCTTGGGCGTGACCTTTTGGCCGGCCTGGAGTCCGGCGCGGCTGCCCACGATGACCTGCTCGCCCGGCGCCAGGCCGTCCAACACCTCGTCGAGGAAAGGAGTCTCGAGACCGAGTTTAACCACATGCTCTTCAATCGCCCCGGCTCCATTCACCACGAGGACTTTGGGATTTTCGCCAATGGCCACGGCTTGCACGGGCACGGCAACCGCGCCCTTGCTCTCGCGCAGCACGAGAGAAACGCTGGCATACATCCCGGGTGTGAAAAGGCCCTCGTGATTGTCGATCTCCGCCTCCGTGAGCATCGTGCGCGTGGTGCGATCGATTTTCCCGGAATAGCGCGAAACCCTCGCGTCGAATTTCGCGCCGAGGGAGCTGACGGTGACGTGGACGAGCGCGCCGACTTTTACAAGCGAGGCGGCGGACTCCGGCACTGGAAAAACGAGGCGCAGCCGTTTGTCTTCCGCGATGTCGAGCAGCGGGGCCAGGCCGCTGGACGAGGTCCCGGCCTGGACGAGAGCGCCGGGGTCGGCGCCGCGCCTCGTGACCACACCGGCAAAAGGTGCGGCAATCGTCGTATAGGCCATCATGGAGCGCACCTTCGAGACCTCGGCCGTGGCTTCCTCCACCTTTTGTCGAGCCACGGCGAGCGCCCCGGCGGCGGTGGCGTCCTTCGCCTGAATCACGTCCAACTCCTGCTGCGCGACGAGGCGGGGATGATCCTTGGCGACGTCCTGCAGGCGCGCGCAGGCGAGATGGGCCTCTTTGGAACCAGCCTCAGACCGGATGACCTCCTGCTGGCTGGCCCCGAGGGCAGCGGACGCCTTTTCCAATTCATTCTTCAACTCCGGGACATCGAGTTGCGCGAGCACCTGGCCTTCGTGCACGTGATCGCCGACATCAACGGAGATGGACTGCAGGTAGCCGGCGATCTTCGCGTGCAGCGCGACCTCCTGGTACGGACGGAATTCCGCCGCCACGGTGAGCATCTGGGCGACGTCCTGCCGGGCAACCCGGACCACGGCGACATTCAGCGCCTTGGCCGCGCCGGCGGTCGTGGCGGCTTCGCCGTGATGCAGCAAGACATACGCCCCGGCTGCTACTGCGCAAAGTCCCAGCAACACGACCATCCACAGTCCTTTGCCATTTCTTGGTGGGGGCGTGGATGTTTCGGCACATACAGCATAGATCGGGATCGGCTCCGCCGCGGGCGGAGGAGAAAGTTCTTCCACGGAGGGAGCTTCGATGGGTTCGAGCGGGTTCATACGTGAGCGGATTTGGGCAGGCCGACAGTCACCTGGCAGCCGACTGGCTGGATGTTTTCAATACGGACAGAGCCGCCATGGGCGGTGCAAATGGAGTAGACGATGGACAGGCCGAGCCCCGCGCCGCGCGACTCGCCGGAGCGGACTTCATCGGCGCGATAGAAGCGCTGGAAGAGATGCGGCAGCGCCTCGGGTGGGACGCCCGGGCCGGAATCGGCGACCTCCAGCAGGGCCGTGCCATTGGACGACTTCACCCGGAGGCGCACGTGGCCATGCTCCGGCGTGTATTTGATGGCGTTATCGAGCAGATTCACGATCACCTGCTTCAGCCGGGAGCGGTCCCCATCCACCTCCACCCCCTCCCCTGTCTCACACACGAGATCGATGTGCTTTTCCTCGGCGAGGAGACACATCTGCTCCGCCGTGGTCCTGGCCAGCTTCGCCAAATCGAGCGGGACGCATTCCGCCTGCGCTTCACCGGCATCGAGGCGCGAAAGGGCAAACAGGCCTTCGACGATGCGCACGAGACGCTCCACTTCCTCGAGCAGGCTCGCCAGTTCCTCGCGCAGCTCGGGTTCAATTTTGCGGCCGAGCAGCATGGCCTCAAGCTCGCCGCGAATGATGGTCAGCGGCGTGCGCAATTCGTGTGAGGCATCAGCGGTAAAACGGCTCGTATGCTGGAAGGACTCGTCCAGCCGCGCGATCATCTGGTTCAGCGCCAGTGAAAGACTCGCGATCTCATCGCCACTATCCGGCACTGGCAGACGCCGGCTCAGGTGATGCAGCGTGATGTCCTGCGCCGCGCGCATGATATTTTGCACTGGCGTGAGCGCGCGCTTCATCAGCACGTAGCCACCGTAAATGGCCACGCCCATGAGGATGGGCAAACCCGCCGCAAGCGTGAGCAGCAGAGCGCGCAGGATGCGATTGCTGCTTACCAAAGACGTGCCCACGTCCACCGTGTAGTACGCCCCCTTGACCTCGTACGGCTGCGTGGAAATGAGCAGCACCACCCCATTTGATACTTCCTGCTCCCGCGTGCCGGCCCCGCCAGCGGGACTAGGTGGGACCTCGGACGGCTCAAACGTGTGATCATTCGGCGGATTCGAAAGATAGACCGCTTGGCCGTCGGCGCGCGTCACGCGCACGAATTTATCGTTCAGCGCCGGGGCATACCGCAGCTCGGTTTCCGTGGCCACATATCCTTCGCCCTTGGTAGGAATATCTTTGAGGATGCCCTGCGCGATTTGCTGGGCCCGGTGCTCCAGCGAACTCGCAATCACGTCCCGGAGAAAGTGCTGCAGACGCTTGTAGGTATAGGCCCCGAAAACCAGCACCACCACGGCGAGCAGGAGCGCATACAGCCCAATCAACCGAAAGCGGATGGAGCGCGTGTTCATTCCTCCCGTGAATCGCTGATGGTGTAGCCCACCCCGCGCACGGTCTGGATGAGCTTTTGCTCGAACGGCTCGTCGATCTTCGCCCGGAGCTGCCGGACGTAGACGTCGACGATGTTCGTGAGGCTTTCGAAACTTTCGTCCCACACGTGCTCCATGATCATCGTCCGCGAAAGCACGCGCCCGGCATTGACGGCGAGGTATTCGAGCAGGGCGTATTCTTTCGACGTGAGCTTAATCAGCGTGCCGGTCCGCTTCACCTGGTGGGCCACCCGGTCGATCTCCAGATCCGCAATCTGCAGGATGTTGCCGCGGTTGACCGTTCCGCGGCGGAGCAGCGCCTTCACCCGCACCAGCAGTTCGGCGAAGGCGAAGGGCTTGGTCAGGTAGTCGTCGGCGCCGGACTCGAAATTCGTCACCTTGTCCGCGACCGTGCTGCGCGCGGTGAGCACGATGATGGGGACCTCGACATTTTGCTTCCGGACCCGTTTGATGAGCTCGGTGCCGCTGACGCCGGGCAGCATCAAATCGACGATGAGCAGATCGTAGAGACTGGCCGAGGCGAGCTCGAGGCCGGAAAGGCCGTCCGTGGCGTGGTCCACGGCAAAGCGCTCCGCCTTCAGCCCGAGCGAGATGAAGCGGGCAACTTTCTCTTCGTCTTCAACGAGAAGGATGCGCATGTCTGGTGCAACACTAGCGTACTCAAATGAGTATCCGATGAGTGCACCATTAGGATTTCCTCAGAAAGGGAGGTAGCTCTTTTAGCGCGGATGGACTGCCCGCATGGCCACAGAGAACACAGAAGACACAAAGGGCACAGAAAGCACAAAAGCACGAAAGGGCATGTAGCTGCGGGCGGAAGCCCGCAGACGCTCGCACCCAAACCGCCCGCCCGTCCGCGGGCTCCCGCCCGCGGCTACATCGATTTCAGCCGTTCGACAGCGACAGAGCGCTTCTTACAACTCGCCGCCGAAGGCGATGAGGCGGCGGTAGTGGGTGAGGATTTCGGCGATGGCGAGGACGAAGCCGGCGCGCTGGAGATGCAGCGGGGCGATACTGGGCGAGGCGAGGACGACTTCAAACGGCGTGGGCCGTGCGCCCGGCGGGGCGGAGAGAATGCCATCGATGGCGCTGTGGATAATCCCCTCCTCCGCGTGAAAGCCGCCAATGGAATCGGTACGGTTGATCGGCAGCGCCTCCTCGGCGGCGAGCAGCGCGGGACGCAGCATGTGCGCGGTCAGCGTGGCGCCGCGGGCGAAGGCGTAGAAGCCCTCGCTGGTGTGGTCCGAATGCAGCGCGATGTAGCCGTGGTATTTCTCGCGGAGGATTTCGCGCTCGAGCAGGGCGGCCTCGGGCTCGAGCGACCCGCGCCAGAATTCGCGATTGAGATCCTTGCCGGAGCGAGCGTGGCGGGTGCCGTCCTCATAGCCCGTCGGGTTCACGAGCGGGTAAACGTGGATGGCGTAGCCGCGGCCCCGGACAGGTGCAGCCTCCAACGCACGGACGAGATCGCAGAGCGCCAGCACGCCGGCGGGTTCGTCGCCGTGGACGCCGGCGAAGATGCCGAGCTTGAAATCAGGCGTATCGCCGGGGCGCTGGAAGACGAGGCGGGGCATCCAGTAGCGCTCGCCGTCGGCCTGCCAAAAGCCGGCGGACTCCGCGCGCCAGGCCTTGGCGGACTCCGCCACGGCGCGAAAGAGCGGCGTGAAGAGTTTGCGGATGGAGCGGCGCGGCGGCGCGGGGTCCGTCTGCGGCAGCGCGTAATCGAGCAGCGTCAGCGCACTCACGGCGTCACCTCCTTGCGGGCGGCTTCCCCGAGGGGCGTGCTGAGGTAGCGTTCGCCGGTACTGCAGCCGATGGTAACAATCACTTTGCCCGCAAACTCCGGACGTCGCGCGAGCTGGAGTGCGGCCCAGACATTCGCGCCGGTGCTGATGCCGGCGAGAATCCCCTCCTCTTTTGCCAGCAATTGCGCGGTGCGGATGGCGTCCTCGTTCGTCACCGTGATCACTTCATCGATGATGTCGAGATTGAGATTCTTCGGCACGAAGCCGGCGCCGGTGCCCTGGATTTTATGCGGGCGCGGCGTGAGCGGTTCGCCCTTGCGCGTCTGCGAAATCACGGGTGAATCGGCCGGCTCGACGGCGACGCTGGTGAAGCCGGCTTTGCGCGCCTTCCACACTTCGCTCACGCCGGTGATGGTACCGCCGGTCCCCACGGCGGACACGAGGGCGTCGGCCTGGCCTTCCGTTTGTTCCCACAGTTCGATGGCCGTGGTCCGGCGGTGGACGTCCGGATTCGCGGGATTTTCGAACTGCTGCGGAATCCAGGTGCCGGACTCGCTGGCCGCGAGTTCCTCGGCCCGGGCGATGGCGCCCTTCATGCCGCGGTCGGCCGGCGTGAGCACGAGGCGCGCGCCGAGCATACCGAGCAGCACGCGGCGCTCCAGGCTCATGCTCTCGGGCATGGTGAGCGTGAGTTTGTAGCCTTTGGCCGCCGCGACGAACGCGAGGGCGATCCCGGTGTTTCCGCTGGTGGGCTCGATGATGTGAGCACCGGGACCGATGCGGCCCTCCTTCTCGGCCTGCTCGACCATAGCGAGGCCGATGCGGTCCTTTACGCTGCCGAGCGGATTGAAGAATTCGCACTTGAGCGCGATGGTGGCCGGCAGGGCGGCGCCGAGGCGGGCCAGTTTCACCAAAGGCGTGCCGCCAATGGTGCGGGTAATATTGCAAGCGATAGACATAGTTACTCTGAACGATGGCGCCCAGCGCCGCGACATGCGGTAGCCGGCACCGATGATGTGCCTATCTCCGGCAGTGGCCGGTCGATTTTTGAAAATGAGTTCCGCCCCAACCGGGCGCTTGGCCCTAGCGACGAACGGGCAGTTCCGCCGGGAGCTCGTCGGCACGGGGGCCGGCGGGCAGGCGGACCTTTTCGGTGGATTCCACCTGCGTGACGCGGCCGTCGTGGACGGTTACCTGCACGGTGCCAAACCGCATGGCGCCAGCCTTGCGGCGGACGATTTCGATCCAGCTGTCTGCTTCCGAGGTACCGAGTGCATTCATGGTATTACGAGCGAGCGAGTCCCCAGCGGCGGCGGAGAAAAGTCTCCCACGGGCTGAAGAGGAGTTTATCGGCGGCAAAGCCGATGACGATGATGACGAACATGATGCCGAAGACCTGGCTGCGGTCGCCGAGTTCGCGGCCGTGGTGCAGCACATAGCCGAGACCGACGGCATCGGTGAGGGCGACATAAATTTCAGCGGCCATGAGCGAGCGCCAGGCGAAGGCCCAGCCTTGCTTGGTGCCACTCACGATGTGCGGAAGCGAAGCGGGAATGAGCACCTTGAACCACAAATGAAGACCCCGCGAACCCATGGTCTCGGCCGCTTCTTTATACAGCGGCGGGATTTGGCGGATGCCGTGATCGGTGGCCAGAATGACGGCCCAGACCGTGCCCATGATCACGATAAAGAGCATGGCCGATTCCGAGAGACCAAACCAGGAAAGCGAGAGCGGCGCCCAGCAAACGCTGGGCAGCGTTTGGAGGCCAAGCGCGATCACGCCGATGGTCAGATGCGCCGTTTTAAAACGCGCGGTGAGCATGCCCAGTGGGATGCCCACGACGATGCCGATGATATATCCGGTGAGGAGCCGGCGCATGGTGACGAGCGTGGCATCCAGCAACTCCCCACGCTGCGCGGCGCCTTTCAAATAGATCCAAATCTCACTCGGCGGGGGGAAGAAACGCGAGGCGAAGACATACTCCCAGAGCAGGAGCAGGCCAGTGAAAATCGCGATGGCGAGGAGGTAGGGAAAGACGTGTTTCATGAAGGGCGAAGCAGGCTTCCGTGATGGTGCGCGGTCAGCCGCTGCCGGTCGGGCAACGGAAATGGGCTTGGGTTGTTCGAGGGCGGAGCTCATTCCGCGGCGGCCGGAATGGCCATGATGGTCTTGAGGGCGGTGGTGATTTCGCGCGAGAGCGAGGCGAGCGAGCCGTCATTGAACTCGCGCGGGCGCGGCAGGTCCACCTTGAATTCCTGCTGGATGCGGCCGGGCCGCGGCGAAAAGAGGAGCACGCGGTCGCCGAGGCAGACGGCCTCGCGGACGTTGTGGGTGACGAAGAGGATGGTCTTTTTACGCGCGGCGTGGATGCGCTGCATGTCGCCGTAAAGCTGCTCGCGCGTGAGCGCGTCGAGCGCGGCAAAGGGCTCGTCCATAAGGAGCACGCGCGGGTTCGGCGCCAAGGCGCGGGCGAGGGCCACGCGCTGTTTCATGCCGCCGCTGAGCTCGTGAATGCTGGCATGCTCGAAGCCGGAGAGGCCCACGAGGTGCAGATAGTATTTGGCCACCTCCTGGCGGTCCTTGTCCGTGAGACCGGGCTTGAGCTTGAGCGGGAACATGACGTTCCCCATCACATCCAGCCAGGGAAACAGCGCATGCTCCTGGAACATCACCATCCGGTCGCGTCCGGGCTCCGTGATGGGCACGCCATTGACCTCGGCCTGGCCGGTGAATTCTTTTTCCAGTCCCGCCACGATGCGCAGGAGCGTGCTTTTGCCGCAACCGCTCTGGCCGACGAAGCAGATGAATTCGCCATCGCCGATCTCGAGATTGATGTTCTCGAGTGCGACGAGGTGTTTCCGGCTGTTGCCGGAGAATTCCTTGCGAACACCGGTGAGCCGGATCTTCGCAGGCGTGGGAGCGGCGAGTTCGGTCTGCAGGCTCATGGCTTCACGATGAGATCTTTGAGGTCAGCTTCCACTGGCAGCATGTCGACGGACTTGGCGTCCTTCATGGCGGCCTGAAAATCCTTGATGTCCAGGTTGGTGGTAAATTTCAGGCGCGGCCACGCGTGATCGAGCAGCGGCTGCGGGATCGCCTTGGTCGTCTGCTTGAGGATGGCGGCAGCGACGGCGGGTTTCGCAAAAGCAGGATCCTCGGAGATCTTTTTGGTGAGCTCCTCGTGGGCGGCGACGAGCTTTTTGAGCAGGTCGCGCTTCGTGTTCAGCGCCTTCACGCTGGTGGCGAGGAGGGTGATGAACGTGTCGTCCTGCTGGAGCAGGATCTCGCCCTTCGCTTCCAGTTCCAGGCGGGAAACCCAGGGCTCCACGGTCCAGGCGGCGTCGATCTGCTTGGTCTTGAAAAGATCGAGCTGATCCACATTGGAGATGGGGACCACTTTGGCGTCGCCGCCGGTAGCGGTGACATTCAAGCCGCCGGCCTTCAACCACGCGCGAGCGGCGACGTCCTGGGTATTGCCGAGCTGCGGGGTGGCGAGCTTCTTGCCACGGAAATCCGCCGGCGTTTTCAAGCTGCTGCCGGGCTGGACCACCAGAGCAACGCCGCCACGGGCCGCGCCGGAGAGCACACGAAAATCTTCTCCCTTGCTGCGGATGTAGCCGTTGAGCACCGGATTCGGACCCACGTAGGTGGCATCAATCGAGCCCATCTCCAGGGCCTCGGCCGCCAGCGGGCCGGCCGTGAAGGGATACCATTCGATCTTCGCGCCGGTGCGAGTCTCAAACCAGCCCTCTTTGTCCTTGGTGTTGGTCTCGTTCACGCCGACCAGGGCCTGCGCGTGGGTGAGATTCGGGAAAAAGCCGATCTTTAAAATGGGGCGGCCATCCGCCGCGACGTCCGACTTTTTGTTGCAGCCGACGAAGCCGACGAGGATCGCGGTCCCCGCGAGCGCGGAGGAGATGAGAAAATGGCGACGACTGAAGTTCATAGTGGTGGTGTGGTTCAGATGAAAAACTCTGGTTCCGCCGGGGCGCCTCGAACGGGGCGCGCTCCGCCATTAACGGTTTGGACGCCAGCGCCGGATGGCTCCAGTTTTTGCCGAAGGGCGAGCGGTGAATGGCGGATGAGTTCCACCACCGTGGGGAGCAGTCCATCGCGGCGGAGGCGCTGGAGCGTGACCTCGGCGAGATGCTTGAGACTGTAGCGATCGAGGATGCCGGCGATGGCGTTGCGCACATCGACCATGAGCAGGCGCAGGCCGCAGTGCTCTTCATCCGGGCAGGAGCAGCGCTGGTAAGCGGTGACACTCGCGCAGCCGATGGGCGCGAGCGCGCCATCAATATGACGGACGAGATCGCCGATGAGAATTTCCTCGGGCGGACGGGCGAGCGAGTAGCCGCCGTATTTTCCACGCGTGCTGGTGAGAAAGCCGGCCTGGCGCAGATCGATGAGGATCTGTTCCAAAAAAGTAGCCGGCATCCGCTGGGCCTCGGCCAGCGCGGTGAGCGGGACGAGGGGACGATCGAGCCCGTGCGCCATGGTCAGATCGAGCATGGCGCGCAGTGCGTATTCTCCTCGTTTGGACAACTTCATTTAAATCCGACCGAATTAGTTGGGATAAAACAGGTTCCTTGCAAGTGGAATCTTTTGAAAATCCCTTAGGCTCCTTAAAAGGATTACACCGCTGCCACAATTGATTGTTGTAAATACTATAATGACTGCGACTTATAGCCTTCCCCGCAACCAAACCGTTACCAGTGTTACGTAGACGCAAGGGTTTCCCCCGTTACGGTCGCCCCCGGTTTCCCCCACCAACCCAACCAAAGCCCAATCACCCATTATGCGTGTGCTCCTGATCGAGGATGACCCCAGCCTCAGTATGTTCTATTCCCGAGCGCTGATTCGCGCCGGATACACGGTCTCCACCGAAACCCGCGGGGATACCGGCCTGGATAAAGCCCTCACCCACACCCATGACGCCCTGGTCGTCGATTGGTATTTGCCGGGCCTGGATGGCATCTCAATTTTGAAAAAACTACGCGCCTCGGGGTTCGATCGGCCCATCCTCATGCTGAGCGGGAGCGGAGAAGATGCCAAGGAAGTGGCGCTGGATGCCGGTGCGAATGCTTTCCTGGCCAAGCCCTGCGGGCTCGAGGATTTGACCAATTGCGTGGCCATGCTCACCGGCCGTTTGCTCGCCCGAAATCTTTCGGCCAGCGCGGCGTAGCCGACTCTCCCGTGGTAAGTTCCGAGGGCTTGGCGCGAATATTGCCTTGTCGCAAGGTACCCGATACAGTCAGGGAACTTGCCGCTATGCGCATCCTCGTCGTTGAAGATGAAACCCAGCTCTCCCTCCACATCTCACGTGCTCTCACACGTGCGAACCATACTGTCGAGATTCGACACGACGGCGCGGAGGGATTTGAACAAGCACGGTCCGGTCAATTCGATCTGATCCTGCTCGATATTAACCTGCCCAACATGGACGGCTTCACCGTCCTGCGCAAATTGCGCGAGGCGCACATCCACACGCGCGTGCTGCTCTTGACGGCGCGCGGCGAGGTGGGCGATCGCGTCAATGGGCTGAAAGCCGGTGCCGACGATTACCTCACCAAGCCGTTTGCGATGGAGGAACTCCTCGCCCGCGTGGAGGTGCTCGGACGCCGCACGGCCACGCCGAACAACGAAACGTTGCTGGAAGCCGGACCGCTGCGGATGGACGTGGTGCACCGCAAGCTCACGCGCAACGGCGCGCAGGTAGCGTTGTCGCCGCGCGAATTCGAGCTGCTGCAAATTTTCATGCAGGAACCCGGGCGCACGTTCAGCCGCGAAGAAATCTGCGAGCGCATTTGGGAGCGCGAACACGAATACGACACGCGGACCGTGGAAATTTTCATCATGCGCCTGCGCAAAAAGCTCTCGGTGAGTGAGAGCGACCCGCCGCTCATCGAAACGGTGCGCGGGGTGGGCTACACCATGAAGTTGCCGGCATGAGGAGTTGGTCGCTCAAGACGAAGGTGAGTGTGTACTGTCTGCTGCTCACCACGCTGGCGCTTCTTGGGACGGCCCTCATGATTTTTCCCGTGGTGTATCGCCAGCAGCTCAACGAGCTGGACGACAACCTCCGGGCCAATGCCAAGCAGCTCTACGAGGATGTTTTGGTAAAATACAAACCGACGCAACCGGGCAGCAAACAAAAGCCCATGACGGTGATTCTCCCCGCCGCCCTGCAGCGCCGCTACGTGGTCATCAATTACGGCGATACCGAGATTTTTCGCTCCCGGGTGCCGTCCTTCAAGTCGGTGGATCTGCGCGCGCTTGGCCCCGGAGATCACACCGTCCGGCTCCCCGACGCGGACCGCGATTCGCGCTTCGTGCAGGCGCAGTATGATAAATGCACGATCTGGGTCGGCACGCGCCTGGGCGTGCTGGATGACACGCAGGCCACGCTGCGGATGGCATATTGGATCGCGATTCCGACGGCGATGCTGCTCGTCTTTTTCGGCGGGCGCCTCCTCGCCGGCAGCGCCCTGAGCCCAGTCAGTGCGATGACTTCCGCGGCGGAGCGCATCGGCGCCAATGCGCCGGACGAGCGACTGCCAGTGCCGCAGTCGAACGATGAAATCCTCCGCCTGACCGTCGTGCTCAATCAGTCTTTCGATCGGCTGCAGCGCGCCTACAACTCGGCGGCCCGCTTTTCCGCCGACGCCTCGCACCAGCTCAAGACGCCGATTGCCGTGCTGCGGGCCGGGCTCGATGAAATGCGCTCCTGCGGCTACCTGGAGCCAATGGAACGCGAAACGGTGGATACCCTCGTGGCGCAGACGCGCCGCCTCACCACGCTGGTGGAAGATCTGCTGCTGCTCGCGCAGGCGGATGCGGGCCGCCTCAAAATCGAGCCGCTGCCCATCGACCTCACGCCCATTCTTTCCACCGTGGTCGACGACACGGAGGTGCTCGGGGACGAGAAACAGCTCGTGGTGACGCTGCATGCGCCGGCCCAGCTTTACGCCAAGGGCGATCCGCGCCGGATCAACATCATCCTCCAAAACCTGACGGAGAACGCGGTGAAGTACAACCGGCAAAATGGTAAACTCCGCATCTCCGCCCAGCGCGAGGGCGCCTGGGTGACCATCTCCGTCGCCAACACGGGCTCCGCCATTCCCGACCAGCATCGGGACCGTCTGTTCGAGCGATTCAACCGCGCCGGGATGGGCGAAAATATCAAGGGCCACGGCCTCGGCCTGAACATTGCCCGCGAGCTCGCGCGCGCGCACGGGGGTGACCTGGTGCTGGTGCGGTCCGATGGCGAATGGACGGAATTTGCGCTAAAGCTCCCAGCCACCGAGGCCCCAATGCTAAATCTCGCGCCCGCGTTGAAAGTGGTGGCGGCGTAAACCGGATGGTGGCCGGAAAGTGGAACGGCTTGAAAAGCCGTGGCTGAAGAGCGCTCAATTCCATCGAGAGCCATTTTTAAGAGGAACTGTAGCCGTTCGCGATACGGTGTGCGTCTGTAGCCGCAGGCGGGAGGCTGCGGAGAGCGGCGACAACATTTCTGAAACTTCCTCGGAGCCCCGAACTCTGCCCAAGACCACGGCTTGAAAAGCCGTTCCACTTTCCGGCGCCCACCACTCCGGAAATCCCGCTTCGATTGGATTACTTTGGCGCCTTGGCTGCGAAGTACTGGCTGACCAAGTCTCGAATTTGCAAGCGGAGTTCGGGCGTGAAAGGCAAAGTGCCGTGAGTCCGACCAATCACCGGGACGTGATAACGCTCATCCCAGAATGTATAGGAGCGCTCCTCCTCGGGGATGTCGGTCGCTTTCTTATACGGGATTTTTTCCGCCGCCTTTTTGATGGCATCCCCATAGGCCTGCTCGATGGGCGAAGTGAGGAAGGGCTCAAACCCGGCCTCGCGAAGCAGCTTGGCCATGGCGGAGAGGAGCTCACGCTGGAAAACGCGGCAACGGATGAAGGCCTGCTCATGCTCGATTTCCTTGGCGTTGGCCTTCCTCACCCACTTTTTCCGCACCAACTCGGTCGTCTCCAGTCCCTTGGGATAGTTGATTCCGTCTACGGTCAGGTCCGGAACAAATGCGGCCGGATCTTTTGCCGCCGCGTCCAGGATGGTGTCCAATTGAGCCTCGATCTTCATCAACGCCGGCAAAGCTTCCACGGCCTTCAACTTTAAGACGATCTCAATGAGCACCCCGGAAAGCCGCGAAGTATCGAGACCGGAATCCATGACCCCGGAAGCCCCCTCCTGGGCCGGTTTTGGCGTGGGAGACGGCTGGGTGAGGTCCATCGCTTCCAAGCGGTGGACCAGGGCGGCGACAACTTCGGGACGATGTTCTTGGAGTTGCTTGGCGACGAAGTCCGAGAGATGGAAATTTCTCCGGGCCAGAAGACCGTACAGCGGAAGAGGGACATCGGCCGGCACGGGCGGTGGAGAAGCGCACATCTGATCGTAGCCACCGGGATTCTTGATCGCGGCAGTCAGCAGGGCCTCGCCCGTCGGCTCGGCGGCGCGCAACGTGGTCGCAAGGAGCAGGGCGAGAGCGAGGGCTTTCATGGGTGGTGGCGTTGGCTGCAGTCCTCTATTGGAACATCGGATGGGAGCAGATGTTGAGAAGAAAAGAGCCAGAAAGTGGGACGGCTCCCAGTGATGGCCCTCGCAGCGAGTACGGTTGAAATTGAGTTGTCGCACCGGTCGCGATTCTTAGCGCGTCTGTAGCCGCAGCCGGGAGGCTGCGGAGAGCGGCTACGAAAATTCTGAGGCCGCTCCGCGCATTCGCGGCCTAAATCCGCGGCCTCCCGGCCTCGGCTACAGACACACAGAGCATCGCGAGCGGTTACTCTAGTGCGCCGGGACTTTCCAGTCCTCATCGAAGAAGCCGGCGTCGACCATTTTGCCGGGCCACTTCGGGCCGGGCGGCGTCGAGAGGTCGACCACGGCCCAGTCGGGCAGCTTTGGTGTTTGGTCGCTGTTATTCAGCGCCGCGAATTCACGGAAGGTGAAGCCGCTATTGAGCACCACGTAGTGATTCGGGCTCAGCGGATTTGGGAAAATCATAATCGGCGCGTGGTTCGACGCGTCAACGGATTGAGTGCCGAGCGCCACGGTTTTCGCGTCCCACTTGAGCGGAAGTTTGCCGAGGATTTTGGCGAGGACGGCGTTCGAGGACGGGTCCCCCCACAGGACGATGTTCGCATTGGCGATTTGCTCGGCGGTGAGCTTGGTGTCATCGACGACCTGGGCATCGCCGCGGAAGACGCGACGCCAGGCGGCGATGGCGTGCTCCATTTCCGACTTCGTCCACGCGCCCACTGTATCATTCAACGGTTTGCCCGTGGGCCGCACGAAAATGAAGCGCGACATGAAGGCGTGGTCGACGGGCCCGCAGAGCGTGGGATTCTTATGCAGACCAGCGGCGGGCAGCGCGTTGGTCCACTTGCCGTTCAGCTTGGCGAAGGGAATCGAGTGATCGGGACGGCCGGAGCCCGCGACAGCCACGGTCTGGCCGTCAATGGTCACGCCGGTGACCGGTGTCGTGCCGGGCACCGCGGCCTGGAAGCTGGAGATATTTTTGGTGGTGACGGAAAGCGTGTGCTTGTCGCTCACCTCCGCGGTGATGTCGGCGCGCTCCCATTCCTTGTCCATGCCGGTGACGGTGAGCCACTCCATCTTGGGATAGATGAGCGTGTAGGTGGTGAACCGCACCTTTTGCGGCGCCGGGTCATTGCCCTTGACCACCGCGGCGTCGACCAGTTCGTTGATCTTCGGCTTCGACTCCGGGTGATACCGATGCGGCGTCTGTGGGCCGATGATATGCGGGAAGGTGATGCCCTGCTGCCCGGCGTATTTGATCATGATATCGGCGGCCTGCTTTTGCCCGTCGATTTCGCCCGAGTAGGCGACGACGTTGGTATTGGAAAGATTCGCCGCCATGGTGGTGGAGTCGTACCAGTGCCAGAGCGTTTGCTCCCACTTCGGCGGCTCCTCCTTGCCCGGACCAAAGACGTGGAAGAACTCCGCCGTTTCCGCGAAGCCCGCGCCCGGGGCCGCGGCGGCCCACATCCCAGAATGATGCGTGGCGAATTGCCAGCAGGAAGCGCCGCCCATGCTGAAGCCGCGGACGACGAGGCGCTGCGGGTCGATCGGGTAATGCTCCTTGATGTCGTCGAGCGCCTCAAACAGATCCACTTCGCCGGCGAATTTATTGGCGCAACAGAAGCGGCCATAGAGGTAGCACACGATGCCGCCGGGCGGCGTGAACTCGCCTTTGTTCTTCTCGGCACCTTCCACGAAGGACAGCTCGCTGAGATTTTCGCCACGACCGTGGCACCAGAAATCGAGCCGGAAAGGCGCGTGCTTCTCGCCAGCTTTGAAGTCGTCCGGAATCAGCACGCCATAGGGCTGCACGGAGCCATCGATCTTCGAGCGATAGCCACGGGCCACGAGGCCGGTCTGGCTGTTCCACGGAGTTTCGCCTTTCGCGAGCGCGGCGGCACGGGCGAGGCCCTGTTTGATGTGGTCTTTCGCCGTGGCGATTTGCTTGGGATTGAAGAACTCGTTGTAGCGCAACGCCCAGTCGGCGGACTTGTAGAAGATCTCCACGTTCGGCAGTTCGGCCGCGTTCTTCGGGTTCTTGGCGAGGTTGGCGATGGCCGCGCCCAGTTCCTTCAGGCCGGCCTCGATCTCCGCCTTGTCGGCTGCGGGGACTTCGACGCCCGGAGGCGGGACGGGTTTCACGTTTTGGGCAAAGGCGCCGAGGGGCAGCAGGAGCGCAGGCAGGGCAAGGAGGCGTTTCATCGCCGGTAGTAACCACCGGGACGCCGAGGCCATGGCGAGTTTTTTTGCGGGCTGGATGTTTTTCACCACCCGGCGGTGGGATTTCGGGCCACGTTTCCCCTCCCCACCTCTGTTGGGCGGCCGTGGCACTGAGTGTGCTAAGCTTTCGCAGAAAGGGCGCGGGGCTATCCGAAGCGGTGGTGGCTCGAAGCGCAAACAGCAGCCAATGAATACGTGATCGATTTTCCAGCCCGCCTTCCGCACTCCCTCGGAAGCATCTCACCAAATGCGCACCCGTCTGTGTGGAAATGCCTGTGAAAAAGATCGAGGCCATCGTGAAACCCTTTCGGGTCGAGCAAGTGCAGGCGGAACTGCGAGCCGCCGGCGTACTGGGCATGACGGTGAGCGAGGTGCGCGGCTATGGCCGGGGTGAGTCCCACACGGAGATTCACCGGTGCAGCGAATACACCGTCGACTTCGTGCCGCGGGTAAAAGTGGAGATCGTGGTGCCGGATGACGGCGCCGATGCCGCGGTGGCGGCCATCATCCGCGCGGCCAAAACGGGCAAGGCAGGCGACGGGAAAATTTTCGTGAGCCCGATGTGGGAAGCGCTGCGGATCCGGACGGCGGAGACGGGGAACCCGGCGCTGTAGCGATCGGGCTCTCGCCAACACGGGTGATTTTAGTGCAGGCTGGAGGACAATCAGCCATGCGCAAAATTCCCTGCCCCGAGTGCTCCTCCCCAGTGAGGGCGGTGGACGTGACCTGCCAGACCTGTGGGCACCGGATGCGCCTCGCGCGGCTACTCCGACTCTGGCTCCTGCTTTCAAGCCTCGCACTGTTTGGGCTCAGCGCGGTGATGCTGATCCAATTTACTCCGGCTTTGACGCACCTCAACCCTTTCACCCACTGGTCCGCCCGGGACGTGGCCGCCGCGTGGTTCGATTCAGTTCGAACGATCGGCTGGGTTGGTTCCTTCGTTGGTTTGCTTCTGACGGCGGGAACCTATTTTTGGCTCTGGCGGGGAAAGCCCTGACTTCGGCCCATCGCTTCGATCAGAGCGATCCAAAAAACCGTCGCCGTTCCCCAAAGACGTGTCTGAAATTGCGCACGTCGCACGCTTGTCGTCATGCGGATCGGACGCGCGCATCGCGCGAGCCGCTGCGCGCTCTCTGTAATTTCAATAATCCGAAGTAGTGGCATTTCGGATGCTAAGGGACGCGGCGTTCCGAAGAGGAACATTTGAGGCAACCGAAATCTATTGCATGTTTAACCGATCGTTCCTGTCGCTCGCTGCTGCCTGGATGGCAGCCGGGCTGCTCGCCACATCCACCATCCCCACACGCGCCGAGGATTCCCCCACGCCATCAGCCGCGGAAACCGTCCCCAAAGCCACCATGGAGCAGCGCATGTCTGGCGTGGAAGCCTATATCACCAACGGGGATCCCACGACCGGGCTGAAGGACAAGGACGGCAACATCCCGAAAGGGCTCACCATTCCCACGGCCGGCGTGCCGGGCCCGGGGCACAATGGCTGGATGATGACGGCGACGGCGCTGGTCCTCTTCATGACGCTGCCGGGCCTGGCGCTCTTCTACGGCGGGCTCGTGCGGCGGAAGAACGTGCTCAGCGTGCTGGCGCAGTGCTTCGCCATCACCGGTCTGGTCACAGTGCTGTGGTGGGCCGTGGGCTATTCGTTTGTCTTTGGACACGGCACGCCGGTGTTGGGCGGCCTGAGCTTTGCCTTCCTCAAGGGCGTGAACTCCACGCCCAATACGGACTACTCCTACTGGGTCTCGCAGAATGTGTTTTCGATGTACCAAATGATGTTCGCCATCATCACGCCGGCACTCATCATCGGAGCCATCGCGGAGCGCATGAAATTCAGCGCCATCCTCGCCTTCATGGTGGGCTGGATGCTGATCGTTTACTTCCCGCTCGCGCACATGGTGTGGGGCATCGATGGCTTGATGAATGGCGTGTGGAATGGCAGCGCGGGCATCAAGTCCATCGACTTCGCCGGTGGCCTCGTGGTCCACATGTCCTCGGGCTGGAGCGCGCTCATCGTCTGCTCGTACCTCGGCAAGCGGCTGGGCTATGGGAAAATCAACTTCTCGCCCCACAGCACCGTGCTGTGCGCCGTGGGCACCGGCATGCTGTGGGTGGGCTGGTATGGCTTCAATGCCGGCAGCGCCGTGGCGTCCGACGTCATCGCCGCCAATGCGTTCACCACCACCACGCTGGCGACCGCGGTGGCGTGCTCCACGTGGGGCATCGCGGAATATTTCCACCGCGGCAAAGTCTCGGTCGCGGGCTTTTGCACCGGCGCGGTCGCCGGGCTGGTCGTCGTCACTCCGGCGGCGGGCTTTGTCAGTCCCTCGGGCGCCATGGTCATTGGCCTGGCGGCGGGCATCGTGCCGTTCTACCTCGGCATCAATATCAAGGCGTGGCTGGGCTATGACGATGCGCTGGACACCTTCGCCGTGCACGCCATCGGCGGCACGCTCGGGGCCATCCTCACCGGCTTCCTGGCCAACACGGATTCGAACCCGAATCTCGCGACGAATCTCAAGGGGCTCGTGGGCTCGACGCTGTGGCTGGAGCAACTGAAGGCCGTGGGCCTGACGATTGTGATCTCCGTGGTCGGCACGCTCATCATCACGCTGCTCGTCAAGGGCACCATCGGCCTCCGCGTCACGCCGGAAGTGGAAGAGAAAGGTCTCGATACCTCCGAGCACGGCGAGCAGGGCTACGTGCTCGATCCGGTCATTTAAGGCCGCAACATCGAAATTGGCACAGGGCTCGGGATAGGCAGAACCGTCCCGGGCCTTGTTGCTTTTCGGTGGATGCCGCGCTCCGCCGCGCCATGCGAAAAGACACGCCGCAGGCGCCCATTAGATCAGACCACAGCCTTCCGGCTGCAGCTACATCAATTACGGCTTCTTCCCCTGCAGGATGAACTCCGCAGCTTGCGCCACGTCTTTGTCGCCGCGGCCGGAGAGGTTCGCGATGATGATCTCGTCCTTGCTCATCTTCGGCGCGCGCTTGATCACCCCGGCGATGCCGTGAGCACTTTCGAGCGCGGGGATGATGCCCTCCCACTTGCTCAGCTTGGCGAACGCATCGAGCGCCTCATCGTCGGTGGCAAAATCGTAGTCGATGCGGCCCTGCTCGCGCAGGAAGGCGTGCTCGGGGCCGACGGCGGCGTAGTCGAGCCCCGCGCTCACGCTGTGCGTGAGTTGGATCTGGCCGTCGTCATCGGCGAGGAGCCACGTTTTCGTGCCCTGCAGCACGCCCAGTTTGCCGCCCTGGAATCGCGCGGCGTGCTCACCATCGCGGATGCCGCGGCCGCCGGCTTCCACGCCGAGCATCTTCACCTTTTCATCGCGCAGGAAGGGCCAGAACAGGCCGATAGCGTTGCTGCCGCCGCCCACGCAGGCGACGAGCAAATCGGGCAGGCGGTTTTCCTTTTCCAAAATCTGGCGGCGCGCTTCGTCGCCGATCACGCGGTGAAAATCGCGCACGATCATCGGGAACGGATGCGCCCCGAGCGCGCTGCCGAGGATGTAGTGCGTGCTGCCGGGATTCGTCACCCAGTCGCGCAGGGCTTCATTCACGGCTTCCTTGAGCGTGCGCTGGCCGGCGGTGACGGGCACCACTTTCGCGCCGAGGAATTGCATGCGGGCGACGTTGAGCGCCTGGCGGGCCATATCGACCTCGCCCATGTAAATGACGCATTCAAAACCGAAGCGCGCGCAGACGGTGGCCGTGGCCACGCCGTGCTGGCCGGCGCCGGTCTCGGCGATGATGCGCTTTTTCCCGAGGCGGCGGGCGAGCAGGATCTGGCCGAGCGCGTTGTTGATCTTGTGCGCGCCGGTGTGGAGCAGGTCCTCGCGCTTGAGATAGATTTTCGCACCGCCGAGCTCCTGCGTGAGGCGCTCCGCGAAATACAGCGGCGTGGGGCGGCCCACGTAATCTTTCAAATAGTGCGCGAGTTCAGCCTGGAAGGCAGGATCGTTTTTCGCGCGCTCATACTCGGCCGTGAGCTCGAGAAAATTTTGCATGAGCGTCTCGGGGACAAACATGCCGCCGTAGCGCCCGAAATGGCCCTTCGCGTCGGGCATCTGCTGAAGCTGGTCTTTGGAAATCATTGGGTAAGGGTAGAAGTGTGTGATGGTTTCGGCAATCGGAACGTGGCGGGCTTTTATGGACTGCGGTGGCAAGCGACGGCGCGACACCGCTTTGGGGCTAGTCGAGCCATCGATCGATTTTCATTTTGTCTTCGCACCGGAACCGCAGAGAGGACTGATCTTTCGGCCGGCCGGAAAGCGGTGTCGCGCTGTCGCTTGCCACCGCCGTCCATAAAATCACTGGTTCTCTTTCACGCAGCGGAAGCCGAGCCACTGCGCGGTGAACTGGGGCTCTTCGCGCCCTCTCGCAGCGACACGGAGATCGGCATCGGGCGTGAGGAAGGAGCCGCCGCGGACGACGTGCTTCCACACACCGGGCTCGGTGGGATCATTGCTCGTTTCCGGGCCTTTGGGGTTGCGATGCGCAGTGCGATCGGGGTTCGGTTGGATCTCGGCGTAGTACGCGTTGGAGTACCAATCCGAGCACCACTCGGCCACGTTCCCAGCCATGTCGTAGACGGTATAATTATTCGGCGGAAAGCTGGCGACGGGCGCGGTGTAGTCGAACTGATCCTTCAACTCGTTTTTCGGAAAAGAGCCCTGCCACGCGTTGGCCATGTAGGCGCCATTCAGAAGTGGCTCCTGGCCCCACGGGTAGCTATTATGCACGATACCGCCGCGCGCGGCATATTCCCACTCCGCCTCGGTGGGGAGGCGTTTGCCGGTCCACTTACCATAAGCGAGCGCATCGTCGTAGCTCACGTGCACGACGGGGTGGGTCCCCTTCCCGTCCACGCTGCTGCCGGGGCCCTCAGGGTGGCGCCAATCCGCGCCGGGCACCCACTCCGCCCACGTGCGGCGGTCGGCATAGATGGCGTTCTCTTGCGGGCGAACGCACCAGGAGCCGGGCCGGTGCTGCGCGGGCGGTGCGTCTTTCGCCACCGTCGTCGGCGGCTTTTCCGCGGTGGTGATGTAGTGCGTACTTCGAACGAAGCGCTCGAACTCGGCGTTCGTGACCTCGTGGCGGTCGATCCAGAAATCATTCACACGCACATCGTGAAGCGGCCTCTCATCCGGCGCGCCGTCATTGGCGCCCATCGTAAAACTGCCGCCGGCAATGCGCACCATGTCGCTGCCCGCTGCCGCCTCGGCGACACGCCGATCGCGCTCGCGCTTCACCCGCAGCGCCTCGGGCACAAACCACGTGAGCGCGCCCGCGAGCATGCCCATGATGATGAGCAGGGCGATGATGATATTGCGGCGGATGACGCTTGGTTCGACGTCCATGGGTTTTGAAGGACAGGATTAAAAGATTACGGAATTAAACAGGATTTGCGACACGGCGAAAGCGGGCTCGAGCGGCAAGGTGCCGAACGTGGACTGCCCGTCCGGCTCGGATTTTTCAACCGGTCGCGGCAGGAAGGGCAGAGGCGGTGGGATGGTATGATTTGAGCGGTGCGAAGCTCGGCTCCGCGCCGGCACCCCACCCAGACCGGTTGGAAACCGGTCCCACGTTCTGCGCCTCGCCATTCTCACCCGCGCCGCGGTGAGGAAACCGCTCGGCATACGAACGGTGCTCCCGCCGCACTCCCCATCGCTCATTTTGTCTCCACGTCTTTCACACACCGAAAGCCGAGATTCTGCATCCCGCTATCCGGTGACGTCTTCATGCGCGCCGATGGCCGGTAGCCTTTGCAGTACGAGTCCACGCACATCCATGAGCCCCCGCGCGTGACGTGCTTAGCGATGCCGGGTTCATCCGGGTCATAGCTCGTCGTGGGGCCGGTTGGATTCTCGGCGGGCGACTGCTTGTAGTAGTCGGGCAGGTAGAGATCGGAGCACCACTCCCACACGTTGCCCGCCATGTCGAACAAGCCATAGCCATTCGCCGGGAAGCTGCCCACGGGCGCGGTGCCCTTGAAGCCATCCTCCCCCGTGTTGACCTGCGGGAATTTGCCCTGCCAGGTGTTGGCCATCCATTTGCCGCTCGGGTTGAATTCTTTGCCCCACACAAACGGCTGCCGGTCCAGCCCGCCCCGCGCGGCGAACTCCCACTCCGCCTCGGTGGGCAGACGTTTGCCGGCCCATTTGCAATAGGCCTGCGCATCGTCCCAGCACACGTGCACCACGGGATACTTTTCCCTCCCCTTGAGATCGGAGCCCTCGCCATCCGGGTGACGCCAACTCGCCCCGGGCACCGCCGCCCACCACGAGCGGTAATCGCGCAAATCCACCGCCCCCGGCGGCGGACGATGGCAGAGCGACACCGTCTTGCCCTCAAACTCCGGCAGCAAATCCGGGATCTCCTTTTTGCTCAGCGGACGCTCGGCCACGGTGACGTAGCCCGTGGCCTTCGCAAATTTTTCAAACTCCTCATTTGTGACCTCCGTCTTGTCGATGAAGAACCCGTGCATGGTCAGTTCATGCACTGGTTGTTCATCGCTCGCCCCATCCTCACTCCCCATGAAAAACTTCCCCGGCTTGATGTAAGCCATCCCCTCCGGCGGCGTGGGATCAGCGGCGAACAGCGAAGTCGCCAGAGCGAGAGCGGCAACAGAAATAAAGAGCGGACGTTTCACAGGAACGCTCAGTATTGCCAAGCTGGCGCACCGTGCAAGCGAGGATGGGGGAAGCCCATTGGCGGCACGAAAAAGGATACGCCGGAGGCCCGGAAAAAAAGCCGTCGAGACCCTGCACCTTCCTTGGCGTCTCCGGCGTGTGCTTTCGCATGCCGCGCGGAGCCCGCCATCCACCGAAGGGGGCTTTGTCCTTCCCATGCTTCGCCAACTCTTCAGGGCAGCGTGTCGTCCAATTCCTCTACGCGGTAAAAGCTGTGTCCCGTGGAGGCGGTGTCGGTCCATTCTGAGACCGCGCCGAGGGTGGAGGCGGTCCAGTCAATCAGATTCTGGCTTTGATAGACGCGGTAGCGTTTGCCCGGAACAGCGTTCCAGGCGAGATGTACTCCTCCGCCGGCGGAGGCGGACTCCAGGGTGCCCACACGGAGGCGGAGGATGGGGGCCATCGCGGTGGCGAAGGCGGTGCCCATGGCTTGCTGGCCGCCAGTGTTGAAGTGGAGGAAATCCGAATTCATCGTGAAGGCGGCGCCGTCGGCGTCGACCATGTAAGCGCCGCGGACGTTGGCGGCGACCTGCGCTTGCTGGTCGCGGATGGTGAGGTAGTTGGGATAGTCGGGGTCGGCGGGCGAAGAATATACAGTCTGGCTGCTCGAAATACGGCTGAAGAAAAACGGGAGTGTGGGACAGAAGGTCTGGCGGACGTCGGAGATGAAGGTGGTGAGGTTTGCGCCGTAGGCGGCCGAGGTGGCAGCACCGCCATCGATGTCGCTTTCGCCCTGCACCCAAATCATGCCGGCCAAAACGACCGGCACGCCGGGGTTGGCGGCGCGCAGTTTGGCGAGGCCGTTGCGGACGACGGTCTGGAAGCGCGCGTAATACGTGCCGTCGCCGGTAGTGGTGGCGTCGCCGCCGGGCTTCCAGTCGGAGTAAAGGTTCGAGCCGCCCTTGGCGTACTTGATGATCGCGAGGCGGGCGCCGGGCTGTTGCTCGATGACCGGGGAGAGCATGGCGCCAAGCGCGACCTCCGGGCCGAAGCCGCCGGCGGGAAACTCGGTCGCGCCGGGCCGCAGCGTGGAGAGCGTGCCGAGGGTGCCGTCGCTATTTGCGGCGGCGCCATTAGTGTAATAGTAGAAAGGCACGTTGGCCTGCGGGGCCTGCAGCACGGCGGGAAGACCGCTGCCGGGGGCGCGGCCGTCGGCATTCGATTGTCCGCTGACGAGCACCACGCGGATGACCTGTGGGGGAGGCGTGGGGTCGGGCGGCGGCGTGGTCACGGCATTGGTCACGGTGAGCACGGGCTGGCCGGTGGTGGCCTCGCGCGCATTGTAGCGGTCACCGGGGGTATCGGTGGGATCGGCCTCAGCCAGTAGAAAGGAGACGACGCCATCCGCGTCGTTGTTGACGAAATCAAGCAGGGCGCCGGAGGTCACGTCGAAGGCCGTGACGAGCCCTGTGGCGGCGGACGTGTAGGACGCCAGCGAGGAAGTCAATTCCGCGGTGTTCAGGTAATCGGCCACGTTGCCGGTGAGCCCGGTGAAGCTGTGATTTACGCCTGGGCCGGTGACCCACGTGACGCTGCTTTCCGCCCAGCTTTCCCCAGACTTCAGGCCGTAAACGTTGAAAATATTTCCCGCGCTGCCGGCCACGGCGGTGAGGGTGAGGCGGAGGTGGGTGATCGGTTTGGCGATGGCGCTGACGTCGAAGCGCAGGAGCATCACGCGAACGCCGTTGGCGTTGTTCGCCTCGATGGTGGCGACGGTGCCGAAGGCGCTGGTGGCCTGATTGGCGCGGAGGTAGGTATCGGCCTGGGGGAGGACGTCGGTGTCGACGGCGAAGGCCGTGGCGGCGGTGAGCGCAAGGCTCAGCGGGATGACAAATTTAAGCGGGAGGCGAAACATGGACGGGCGCTTTGAAACCGGCGCTGCGGCGGCGGTCAAAAAAGGGTGGAGGCGCGGCACCGTAGCCAGGAGCGACCGAAGGGCTACTGAAAAAAATGTGAGCCGGCGGCAGCGATTCGAAGTCGCTGCCGCCGGCCACAGATGGGAAAGCCCTCGCCCGTTCCCCGCCCTTTTAAAACTCCTTCACATGGATGTCGGCAGTGAAGCCGGTGGCGAGGTTGTCTTTGCCGGTCGTGAGAGGGAGTTTGGTAAGACCGACTTTAATCAGGCCGATTTGTTCGGCTTCGATACCGAAGCTGTCGGGCGAGCCGCCAAGAGTGCCGGCGAGCTGGCCTTTGATGGTGACGGAGGCAATTTTGGCGATGACGGTCGTGCTGCCGGAGTTGCCACCAATGAACTTGTCGTCGGCGTCACCGACCACGCCATTCACGACGTCAATGCCTGCGGTGACGGAGCTGGCGAGAAAATCGCCGCCCACGGAGATGGCGCCGATGGCGACGTCGACATTGACGGGGGAAAGGGCTTTCGTGACGCCGGCGTGGATGCCACCAAAGTGGACGCTGCCGCCGATGGTGACCTTCGCGATGGCAAGCGCGGCGGCCTGAGTTTGGAGAAAGCCGCCCCCCCGGGCGATGATGGTGGCGTGGTTGCCGGCGTCACCGATGAGACTGCCTTTGATGGTCACGGCACCGAGGCGATTGGCGAAAATGCCCTCGCCGCTGGCCTCGGCGATGACGGAGCCGCCGATGGTGACGCTCTTAAAAAAGGAGGTGTTCACCGCGTCGCTGGACAAGCTGCCGGAGCTGCTGCCGATGCCGCCGTGGAGATCGCCGCCGATCTTCACCGTCGCCGTGCCATTGAGTTTCAAGCTGCCTGAATTGAAGCCTCCGGACCCCAGTAAGCCGCCGGCAATCGTGGCCACGGTCGGGCCGCTACCGGCGAAAAGAATACTGCCCGTATTGCTCGCAGTTCCACCGCGGAGGCTGCCTTTCACGAGGATGGATCCCACGGAACCGCCGCCCTGGACCGAACCCGCGCCCACATAATCACCGCCCACCACATCGCCAGCGATCACAAGGGAGCCCACCTTTCCATTGCCCACATCCAGACGGCCCGTGAGATCGCCATTGATCGTGATTTTGCCGGCGCCATCGGCAAGCGAGGAGAGACCGCTTTCCGTCATGGGAAGCAATTCCCGGTTAAAGCCTCGGATGGTGAGCGATTTCAGGCTCGGGGTGGGCACGGCCGCCGTGCCAGCATCAATTTCGGCGATGGTGCCAGGGATGGTCACGTTCCCCAAATCCGCTCCGTTGACGATAATGCGGCCGAGATTCACCAAGCCGTCCCCGCCCGTCGGGCCGGGCTTGGCGGTGACGATGATGTCGGCGCCGGCAAACGTGGCGTCGAGCGAAAGCTTGGCGAGGGCGCTGCCATTGGTGCCGGCAATCATCCGGAAGTTATCCGCGGTGAGCGTTCCCTTGCTGACGGTCATGGTAATGAGGTCGCCGTCCAGATCCGTCCACGTGGCTTTGTGGCCGGAGATGGCGGGCGCACTCGCATCGATGCTCACGGACATGCCGCCAAACAAGCGAGAGCCATTGCCGACGGCGCCGAGGTCCGTCATGGCGGCCGTCTTCAAATCCACGGTGTAAAGATGGGTGCCGTTGCCGGCGCTTGAAGCCGTGAGATAGGCAATCTCCGCACCGCCGAAGGCCGCGGCGATGTCGAAGCCGATGGAGGGGGAATTGGAGACGAAGTTATTCCCGCCCAGCGTGAAGTGGGCGACGGGCTTCACGACACCGCTGAGCACATCCAGAGGAGCGCCACCAAGATCGCCGATGGTGACCAACTCATCGGTGAGGAAGTTGTAGCCATAGAGGGTGGTGGTCGAGCCGCCGCCGCCGCCGAAGTTATGCGTGTAGGCCAAACCGGCAATGCTCTCATTCTGGTTTGGGTCATCGACGTGCTTGCCGGCGAAGCTGCCGTTGGTCGTCGTGCCAAAATTCGCATCCAAGCCATTGATCAAATGGAACGAACCGTCGGTCGGATCCACGTCCGCGCCATAGGTGGGAGTGTCGTCCAACGCGGTGAAGCTGATGGGACTGGCAAAGGTGGCGACGCCGGTCGCGAGATTGATGGCGTAGGTGTGGCTGGAGCGAACGGCGCCGTTATCGGCGGTGGCAAAGGCGAGCAGGCGGCCGGTGGCCTGGTCAAAATCGATGCCATCGACAAACTCGTTGGCCTGCAGGCCGGTGATCGAAGTTTCCTGGAGCAGCACGCCAGGATTGGTGGAGTCGAATTTGATGAGCTTGTTCGTATCAGTCTCGACGGCGAAGATAACGGCGGGAGCGATGCGGGCCTCGAGCGGCTCGGCGGTGGAAATCAGGCGGGTGGCAGTGCGCGTGTTTTTCATGACGCGCCGAGCTTGCGGGATCTCCGCGGATCCTGGGAATCCGACCACGGTCTGAAGCGGTCGTGGCGGAAAACTCCGACCTTCGTCGGAAGTATGCGGGGACGTTGGAACGCCCCCACGCGCCATCACACGGCCAGTCTTTTGCCTATTCAAAAGACACCGAACCCCTGAAAAGAAGCGAGCGCGGAGCAAGATATTGTTTGCAACAAATGAGTCCCTCGCGATGTTCCACCAGCGCCGCCCGAGCCTGTCCCACTCGCCGGCCTTCCAGAATCTACCTACCGTTCTACCTACCGCCTATGTTCGCTACCACCCGCCGTCATACCACCGGTCGTTCCGCGCTCGCGCTCAACTCCTCCATCGCCACCCTCCTCGGCCTGGCCGCCCTGCTGCCGCAGGCGCAAGCGACGGATGGCACCTGGACGCAAGTGGGCACCGGCAACCAAGCTTGGGCGACAACCACCAACTGGACCGGCGGCATCGTCGCGGACGCAGTGGACGGCAATGCGATCTTCAACGTGGATCTGACCAACGACCAGACGATCACGCTGGGCGGCGCGGGGCGGACCATCGGCAATCTTTTCTTCCAGGATACCGCGACCGGAACTGCGGGCGGCTACGGCATCGGCACCGCGGGCGATGGGGCACTCACCCTGGATGTGAGCTCCGGCCGTTCCGTCGTCGATATCGGCGCCCTGAATGGTGGCACCGGCGCCAAGAAAGTCGCCGTCCTGGTCCCGATTATCAATTCCGATGGCGTGATGCGCATCGGCCCCGGACAGCTCTCCATCCGTACGGATAGCCCGAATTTCACCGGGGACTTGGTGGCGGCGGGCGGCCTGACGGATACGCGTTCCTTCCTGAGCAATTTGTCGGCGTTGCGGGTGCTGGCCGGAGCAACTTTCCAGATCGACTTCGTGAACAACGGCGGGACAAATGTCCAGAATCTGATCAACGTCAATGCCCCGCTGACGCTGGGTGGGGCGATGGTCACGCCGCGGGCGACGATTCCCCCCACCCTCCCGCTAGCCAACACGGTCCTGAATTTCGGGAACTCGACGTTCACGCTCACGGGCAAGGCCGGCAGCGCAAATGTCCAGTCCTTCGCCAGCACCACACTCAGCCCCGGGTTCAATACAATCAACCTCAACACGGGCGCCGCGGGCACGTCGGTGACGCTCAATCTGGGAGGCATCACGCGCAACGCGGGCAGCCTCGTCAATTTTGTGGTGCCTGCCGCCGGGACGACGGGCATCGCCACCACCACGACGGCCAATACGGGAGACATCCTGGGGGGCTGGGCGACGGTGAACGGCGCGGACTGGGCCACGGTCTCCGGCGGAACCATCAGCGCCCTGGCGGCGGGGAGCTACGCGGCCAACAACTGGGGCGCCGGCTTGAATACGGACGTCCAGGCGAACATCGCCGCGGCGTCGGGGGCGACGCAGTCCGTACGGTTCAACACGGCGGCAGCGACGACGGTGACGCTGACGGGACCGTCGGTCATCACCTCGGGCGGCATCCTCATCAACGCGGTGGTGGCGGCCAATGCCTGCACGATCACGGGCGGCACGCTGACCTCGAATAGCGGTGACCTGATCATGAACCATAACGGCACCGGGACCCTGACGATCAACTCGCAGATCGTGGAAACGAATGGCTCGGTCGGGCTGACCAAAAACGGCGCGGGCCCGGCCACTCTGACGTCGGTCACGAGCCTCATCTCGGGTCCGGTCAATGTGATGGGCGGCAGTCTGACCTTTGCCGGCAATGTGACCGGCGGTAGCCCGCTGAACATTGCCGCGGGAGCCACGCTGACTTTGGGCGCGGGCGGCACCACCGGCACCTTTGGCAATGTAGCCATCAACAACAACGGCACCTTTGCCATCAATCGGAGCGATAACCTCACCCTGAGCAATACGCTGACCGGCACGGGGGCCTTCACGAAGAGCGGCAACGGCGTCCTCACGCTGGTGAATCCCACGCCGTGGACCGGGACGACCAACCACAACGCGGGCGTGATCGCCCTGGCCGCCGACGGCGTCCTGCCCAGCGGAAATTTCCGTTTTAATCTCGCGGGGGCGACCCTGCGCTCGGCGGACGCCAATCTGCGCACAGTGACGAACTTCTTCGACATCGCCACCGACGCTGTCTTCGGCGGTACCAACACGGGCGACCTGCTCCTGACGGGAACCTTCGCCACCGGTAGCGGGGCCAAAACTCTGACCATCAACAATACGACCACCACGGTCTCTGGGCAGGTCACCGGCGGCGCCTCGACCAACTTTGTGACCAAGGCGGGGCCCGGCACGCTCGTGTGGAGCAATGCGACCAACACGCTCAACCGGCCGGTATCGATCAATGCCGGGACGCTGCAGATTTCCGCGGAGGAAAATCTCGGGGTGAATCCAAGCACGGCGGCGGCCAACAATTTGCAACTCAACGGCGGCACGCTGCGCACGACCGCGACGTTTACGATCGATGATGCCGCGCGCGGCGTGACGATTACCTCCAGCGGCGGTGCGTTTAGTCCCGATGCAGCCACCACGCTGACGGTGGCGAATGTCATCGCTGGTCCGGGTGCGCTGACCAAGACGGGCAGTGGCACCCTGGCGCTCGTCAATACCAATACCTACACCGGCGGGACGATCGTCCAGAGCGGCACGGTATCCGTCGGCGTGACTGGGTCCATCGCCAGCAGCGCCAACTTTGACGTGCGCGCGGGCGCGACCCTGGATATCTCCGCCACCACAGGCCTGGCCGTCAGTGGCACGCAGTCGCTGCTCGGCTCCGGCACGGTTCTTGGCAATGTGGCCGTGAGCGCCGGAGGCCTCGTCACTCCCGGCGCGTTCAACACGGTCGGCACCCTGAGCGTCACGGGGAATGTGTCCCTCGACAACGCCAATCTGACCTACAATCTCGGCGCGAACAGCACGCCAGGCGGGACGTTCAACGATCTGCTGAATATCACTGGAGGCCTGTCGCTGACCGGCATCAACACGGTGCAGATCGCTGCCACGGAGGGGCTCGCCGGAACGTATCGATTGATGAATTATACGCCGGGCTCGCTCACGGGCGGCTTGGCCAACTTGTCCGTCAGCAATGGCGGCGCCCGCTACACGGTCACGCCGAATTTCGCAACTCCGGGACAGGTAAATCTGGTGGTCACGGGCAGCATCGCCAACCTCACGTGGATCGGCGACGGCATCGGAAACATCTGGGATCTGAACACCACAGCGAATTTCAACAACAACTCGCAGACGTTCTTCCAGCAGGACAAGGTAACCTTCGATGATTCGACGACCAACACGAGCATCTTCCTCCTGGATGCGGTGACCCCGTCGAGCATCACGTTTAATACGGCGGCCAGCACCTATCAATTGACGGGCTCGGGCAGAATCACCGGCGCCACCAGTATCACTAAAAATGGAACCGGCACGGTGACGATCAGCACGGTCAACGACGGATATGGTGCGGTGACCATCAATTCCGGCACGCTGGTGTTGGATTTCAGCGCCACGCTGGGCAGTGGCCCGGTGAATATCGCGGGCGGCACGCTGGCTCTCTCGACCCCAGCCTCCAATACGACGGGACCCATCACCATTGGCGCGGCGGGAACGCTGCGGTTCGACGGCGCGGCCACGGATCCGCGCAACGTGACCGACAACGGCATCATCGTGCTCAACAACGCCGTCACCCTCTCGGGCGTGATTTCCGGCACGGGCGGCATCAATGCGTCGTTCAACGGAGCCACGCAGCTGACCGGGACGGCGGCGAACACTTACACCGGGCTGACGACGGTCAGCGCCGGCACGCTCACGCTGAACAAAACGGCGGGCATCAATGCCATCGGCGGCGACGTGCTCGTCAATGGCGGCACCATGGCTTGGTCGGCCACGACCACGGATCAAGTGGCGGACACTTCCTCCATCACGGTGACCAGCGGCGCGCTCGCCACGGGCAATCGCGCGGATACCATCGCCAATCTGACCATCAGCTCCCCGACCCTCTCCACGGTGAGCGGGCTGACAGTGACGGGCACGGCCACGATTTCCGCGGGTACCCAGGACGTAACGAACACCAACGGCACCTTCACCGCCAACACGCTCATTCTCTCCGGCGGTTCCAATAGCCGCCTGGGCGCCAACGGGGGCACCAGCGTGGTGAACGTCGGAACGGGTGGACTCACCATGAACGGGGCGACGATTCAATTCGGCAACCCGGGAGCGGCCACCTCCCTGGCGCTCCTGAACCTCAACGGGAATGCGACTTTCTCCGGCACGAATCTCTTCGAGATCGGCACCAACAACGCGATCTCGGAGGTGAATCTCGGCAGTGCGACCCGCACGTTCCTGGTGTCTGACGGAGTCACCACCGTGAAACCGGCCATCGTGGGCGGGACGCCGACGACCGGCCTCACGAAAACCGGCAATGGCGTGCTCGTGCTCGCCGCGGGCACCAACGGGAATGGAGCGAGCACCTACAAAGGCGATACCAATGTGAACGCCGGCGTGCTGCGCGTGAACGGCTCACTCAGCGGAACGAATGTGACGGTGACGGGCGGCACCCTCGAAGGCACCGGGAGCATCACGACCGGCTCGCTGGGCCTCACGCTGAACGCCGGCGGCAAGCTGGCGCCGGGCACCTCCACGTCCGTCGGCACGCTGACGGTCTCGGCCGCCACGGGCGGCCTGAAGCTCAGTGGTGCGGTGACGACCTCCGGCAGCGGAGCGTTGCTGTTTGACCTCGCGACACCCGGCACCAGTGACCAAGTGGTGCTGACGGCCGGCTCGCTCAACATCGGCACGAACGTGCTCGAGTTTAACGATTTCACGTTCACCTCGCTGGGTGGCATCGCCAATGGATCGACCTATGTGCTGTTTGACGGCATCAGCCCGATTACCGGCACGCTCGGCGCAGTGACCACGGGGACCGTGGGTGGTTTCCCAGTGCAGCTTCAGTTCGCCGACAATGGCAATGACCTCGTGCTGACCACGGTGCCGGAGCCGGGAACGGCGCTGATGCTGCTGGGCGGCCTGGCGATGATGGGCGCCCGCCGCCGCCGGCGCGCGTAGCGGTACGCCGGTCGCGATGCTCTGGGCGCCTGTAGCCGTGGCCGGATTCGAGCGGAGCGAGAAAGACTGCCGCAGGCAGCCCGAAGGGGGCGAGCGGCAGCGAGCATCAACGCCGCGGATTTCGGCCGCGATTTTTCGCGAACCGCCATTCTCCGCAGCCTCCCGGCTGCGGCTACAGACGCGCCAAGAATTGCGGGGCGGCTACAATTCACTTTAAGCCGTCTAAACCGCGCTCCGTGTTAAACCGCTAGGATTCTTCCGAGACGATCACCGCGCTGTTGGCGCCCTGCAGGCCTTCCATCACAATGAGGCCGGGGCCTTCAAAACGCAGCTCCCGGCCCGCGACAATCGCGTAGTCTTTGGGATCATGTTCCATGGTAACCCAAATGAGGCCGGACTGGCCGGTCACGGTGAACGTCTGGCCAGGGGCCAGCCGAGCAGTGAAGGTGCGATGCAAGCCGAGACGCACCTCGCGTTGCGCGCGGTCCTTTTGCTCATCCGAATCGGGCGGAAAGGAAAGGAGCTGGTTCATGCGTTGCTCCTCCGGTGCTTGAGGGTGCGATTGCGGCGCGGTCCGGCGGTGGTGGCGGACGGCTCCACGCGCACTTTGATTTCCGCGGGAGCCGGCGCGGCGGTGCCGGCATCGGCCCACACTTTCAACACGGCCTCGCGGATGGCGCGGATGGCGGGGTCTTCGGCACGGGACTGGAGATAGCCGAGGCAGAGCGGTAGCGAGGCCTGGAAATGCGGCAGCACAAAGAGCCGCTCGCGATCGGGGTACGATTCGACCTGTGCGCGCGAAGCGATGGTGACGCCGAGTCCCTCGGAAACGAGATTCAAGGCGGTGAGATCTTCATTGGCACGGTAGCGCGCCTGCACTTGCAGTCCCTGTTCCTGGCAGATCTGCTCAATCGTGCGGTAGTAGGCGCAGAGCGGCGACACGAAGATCCAAGGCTTCTTTTCGAGCAGCTTCCAATCGGGCGCCGAGAGTTCTTCCGCCCAGGCGATCGGGGCGACGAGGCAAAGATCGATCTGCGTGAGCGGGTGCACAGCGATGCGTGGATTCGTGCACGCGCCTTCGAAGAAACCAGCGGAGATGGTGCCTTCATCGAGCCCTTGCAGGATCACGCCGGAGGAGCTGCTGACCATGTCATAGGTGAGCGCCGGATGCTGGGCGGTGAGTTCCCGCAAGATCGGCAGCAAGCGCAGGATGGGCGGCGTATTATTCAGCCCGAGCACGACTTCCCCGGAAACTTCATCGCGCAGTCCCTCGGCCTGCTGCTTGAAATTCTTGGCGGCATCGACAATGCGCCGCGCGTAGTCGCGGAGGGACAGCCCCGCCAGCGTAAGAGTCATGCCTTTCGCCGAGCGCTCAAACAGCCGCAGCCCCAGTTCTTCCTCCAGCGCGCGGATCTGTCCGCTCACGGCCGGCTGCGACGAGAAAAGCTTTTCGGCAGCGCGGGTGAGATGGCCCTCCTCGGCCACGGTGAGAAAGGTGCGCAGTTGATAAAGTTCCATAAGCGTTTCTCCAGTTGGTCGAGGGCAGCATACCCGCGCCCCGTCCGCCGCGCTAATTGGAAGATCCGATGGGGGGATTTGAAATCCCGATGAGAATCTGCCGCGAGGGTAACCGCTGTGAAAAGTCGCCTCCAACAGCGACCTTCCGATCACCGCGATCTCGCCATCACCGAACCTACCACTGAATGACCGAACTCGCCCACGTCATGCCGCCGCCAAAGACGACGAGGAGGACGTAGTCGCCGACTTTCATGCGGCCGGTGCGGTTGGCCTCGTCGAGGGCGATGGCGACGGCGGCGGCGCTGGTGTTGCCGAAGCGGTCGAGATTGACCATGACGCGATCCAGCGGGACGCCGAGGCGCTCGGAGACGGCGGAAATGATGCGGAGATTCGCTTGGTGCGGGATGACGCAGGCGAGGTCCTCGGGGCTAAGGCCGGCATCGTCGAGGACGAGCTTGGCGCTTTCCACCATGTTGGTGACGGCGTGCTTGAACGTCTCGCGGCCTTCCATGCGGATGGTGTTGAGCTTCTCGTGCACGTTGCCCGGATGGATGGGACAGGCGCTGCCGCCGCCGGGCACCTGCAGCAGATCGGCGAGCGCGCCGTTGCTGCCCATGCGGGTGGCGATGACACCGTGACCCTGCGCGCGGTGGCGCAGAATCGCCGCGCCGGCGCCGTCGCCGAACAGCACACAAGTATTGCGATCCGTCCAATCGACGATGCTGGAAAGCTTGTCCGCCCCAATGACGAGGATCGTGTTGTAGGTGTGCGAGGTGATGAACTGCTGGGCGATCTCGATGGCGTAGAGAAAGCCGGAGCACGCGGCGGAAATATCGAAGCACACCGCCTTGGTCGCCCCGATCTTCGTCTGCACGATGCACGCCGTCGAGGGCATGAAGTAGTCCGGCGTGATGCTGGCGAGGATGATCAGGTCGATCTCCTCCGCCGTGATGCCCGCATTTTCAATCGCCTTCACCGAGGCCTTGGCGGCGAGGTCGCTGGTGGACTCTTTCTCCCCGGCGATGCGGCGCTCGCGGATGCCGGTGCGGGAGGTGATCCACTCATCCGACGTCTCCACAAGCTTCTCCAATTCCGCATTCGGCATGATGCGCTCCGGCACATGGCTGCCGGTCCCAATGATGGAGACCGTGCGCTTAGGGAGCTGTGTGCGTGAGAGAGGCAGGGACTTTGGACTCATGATGACGCTTAACGGCCTCGATAATGTGCGGGTTTACCTCGTGCTGGATGGTCTCGCAAGCCATGCGCAGGGCGTTCTTCATGGCCAGCGCGCTGGCGCCGCCGTGGGCGATGATGGTGACGCCATTGACGCCGAGGAGCGGGCTGCCGCCGTATTCGTCGGCATTCGTATGCTTGTGCACACGCTTGAACGCCGGCTTGGCGAGGAGGGCCCCGATTTTCGTGCGCAGGCTCGCGTAGAGCTCGCGCTTGATCATGCCGAAGATGGCGTGGGCCATGGCCTCACAGGTCTTCAGCAGCACATTGCCGACAAAGCCGTCGCAGACGACGACATCCGGCGGGTCGTGAAAAATGTCGTGGCCTTCCACATTGCCACGGAAATTGAGCGAGGGAATGGCGCGCAGCAGCGTGCGCGTTTCCTTGGTCATCGCATTCCCCTTTTCCTCCTCGGTGCCGTTGGACATGAGGCCGATGACGGGGTTTTTGCGGCCGAGCACCTGCTGGGCATAGGCCGCGCCCATGAACGCGTTTTGGACGAGGTGCGACGGCTCGGCGTCGGGATTCGCGCCGGCATCGATAAGGATCCAGTGCTTGCCCATGGAGGGCATAATGGACGCGATGGCCGGGCGCTCCACGCCCGGAAGCGTGCGCAGCTTGATGAGCGAAGCGGTGACGGCCGCGCCCGTGTGCCCGGCGCTGACCATGGCCTGAGCCTTGCCTTCCTTCACCAGATCGACGGCGCGGGAGACGGAGCTGTCCTTCTTTTTCCGGACGGCATCGAGGCCGCTGTCCGCCATATCCACGATTTGCGTGGTGTGGACGATTTCGATGCGGGCGTCGGTGCAGGCGTGCTTCTTCAGCTCGGCCTCGATGCGCGGCGTATCGCCGGTAAGGTAGAGCTTTGAAATGTGGGGGTATTCACGCAGAGCAAGGACGGCGCCGTGGACAATATTGTCCGGCGCATAGTCGCCACCCATCGCATCCAACGCAATCTTCATAGCAGGGGCTCGTTCATCAGCACGGCCAGAGACTGCGCACGGAAGCCATTCTGGCTTTTCGCTTCAAGGCAGAAATAATTCAGCCGCCGCGCACAGGGCGGGGCGGCTGAAGTGATTTGAAAGCTAAAGTTTAGGCCTCAATCGTGAGGGCCTGCCGGCCGGCGTAGTAGCCGCAGCTCGGGCAGGCGCGATGGCTCTGGATCGTGCTGCCGCACTGGCCGCACTTATTCAGCAGCGGCGCGTGCCAGCGGAGCGAGGCCTTGTGCGTGCGGAGACGCATCTTGGATTTCTTGCGCTTTGGGACTCCCATGGTTTGTCGTGGTTAAAGTTGTAGGTTATCGAGTTCCTTCCAGGTATCCTTCGGCTCGGCCAGAGGCTCATCCGATGCAGCGGAAAAGGAGGCTTTGCAGGCCTTTTTTCCATTCCAGTCGCATGTCGGATGGGCCGGAAGGGCGAGGAGAATGTCTTCTCTTAGGTATTCTGTCAAGTCCACGCTCTCTTTTCCTTCAAGCTCAACTTGGACGGCAAACTCCGGCGCCTCCAGCGGGCGGCGAAATTTCTCGAGGCACCGGACGCACTCACACTCCACCTGGACGGACACTTTTCCGCGGGCCCACAGGCCGCCTTCGCTCAGACCCACTTCCAACGAGTACGCGAGCGGAGACACCGCGCGCACCTGCTCACTATGGAGCTCAAGGACGTCGCTGGATTCCTCGCCTTCATAATGTTTGCCGTCCGGAGGGATCTGCAAAACATGGACTTTCATAATCTAGCAACATACGGCGGAACCGCCGCGATTGCAAATGATTGGAACAAATCGGGCCCAACTGGCGCGGGATTTCCCCCAATCGCAGCGCTCTTCTCGGCCAAGAAAGACACCTTCGGCGGCTCGACGCTCCCGGTCCGTCATGAAGCTGCCGATCTTCGTCCGATCCCTGCGTTCCCTCACGCTCCTGAAACTCACGGTCGCTCTGACTTTCACCGCCATGCTGGCCATCCCGGCCGACGCCAAGCCGGAGAAAGCGGCGAAGGGGCCGCCGGAGAAACCCACGCAGCCGAGGATGCAGGCGACGCTGGACGTCTTGCATGAAACCCGCCGTGCGCCGGATCCGATTCGGAGTCTGAAAGAGGCGATGGAACGGTTGCACGTGGCGGCGCGCAACAAGACAGGCTATCGAGTGGAAGCGATGGAGTTGGTCAAAAAGGCGATCGCGCAGGTGGAAGCCAAGAACCGCCGTGAGGCGGACAAGCTGATCGACGAGGCCATCAACCGCATGGAAAAGGGCATCGCGGCGGGGAATTAGAGCAGCGCGATCTTGGAGTGGAGGGAAGCGACAGCGCCACACCGCCTTTGGCGATGTCCGAATTTCGAGTCGGGTCGCAGGTTTAGCGATAAGTCTGACACAGCCCGACAGAGTCGCTGCGGCTGGTTCTGGGGACACGGTCGCGCTCCCATAGACTGGCGCCCCGTTTGTGACACCCGATCATCTCCAAAGGCGGTGTGGCGCTGTCACTTTCCACCGCTCCAAGATCGCGTCCCGCCTCTTCTGCGTCTTTTCCCCTACTTTTTATGCTTCGGAAAAATATCCGCGGGAAGGCCGGGATAGTTCTTCATCAGATGCTTGATGTAAGCGGGGCTGGCATCCTCGTTGTCCATCGGGTCGGACGGGTCCGCGGGAATCTTGCTCGTGTCCACGTATTCCCATTTGCCCTTTTTGCAGTGCATGAGCGCCGTGCCGCCCTCGGCGACCGCCTTTCCTTTTTTATCCTGCGGGCTGACGTCGACCCACGCCCAGTCATTGTGCACGCGCAGGTAGTTCACGATGTAGACGACATCCTGCTTGGGAAACTGCACCACCCGCAGGGCATCCAGGATGGCCTTGCGCTCCGGATTGCCGGCCTTGGGTTCGTGGGCGTCATCGGCGGCGGCGGAAAGAACGAGCGATGCGGCAAAAGCCGTGGCGAGGATGAATGGACGCATAGTTGGTGCAGGGAGAATGGGGGATTCGGAGCACGAATGCACTCCAACTTTTGGAGGAGTGCACGAACCTACTTCCCCTGTTTGGCCAGCTCCTCAGCCCGGCGGTAGTTTTCGCGGAATTTGCCGGCGAGGTTTTTGGCGAGTTGGATTTCGCGGATTTTGTCCTTCTCGCGCAGGGTGGCGAGGATCTCGTTGCGGGCTTTGGCGTAGGTGACTTCGTCGACGTTCTCGAACGCCGCCATGGCTTGGGGCGGGAATTTGGCATCGATGAGCGCTTTCCATGCGGCGCAGAGTTCATCGTGCGTGTCGATGCACATCACGCGAACGATGAACGCGAAGGTCTGGAACAAATCGCTGGTCCACTTTTCGTGGTAGCTGAATTTTTTGGCGGCCTCGTAGGGGTTGATGTTCGGGTCACTGCGGAAGGCCTGATACTTGGCGTCGTAGAGTTCCGGGGCGACGGGCAGGCGGCGGAGCGCGTGCTGCTTGGGGCCGCCCGCGCGGCCGGCTTCCCACTCGGCTTGCGTTTGCGGATCTTTAGGATCCTTGGTGAGTCCTTTCAGCTCGGGCTCGGCTTTCCAGCCCCACAGCTTCTGGCCGTCGGTCATCACGTATTCAATGAAGGCCTTGGCGACCTCCGGATGCGGGGCGCCGCGCAGGAGTGCGATCGGGTCGACGCCAAAGCTGGTGCCGCCCTCGGCATCCACATAGGCGATGCGCGAGGTGCCATCGGGACGCCGCACCGTTTCGCTTTGGAAGCGGCCGTAGAAGTCGATGGTCATGCCGGCGACGGCTTCGCCGGACTCGACGTCGAGCGAGATCTTGGACGACGAGTCGCTGAAATAGCGGGAATTCGCGGAAACTTTTTGCAGCAGCCGCATCGCGCGCGCCCAGCCTTCGGCCACGGCGGCAGGATCCTCATCCTTGCCCGGCGCAAGCTCGGCCATGGTGAGATTCATCTGCTGCTGGATGAGCATCTCGAAAGCTTTATTGGCCGAGCTGCTCTGCGTAGGATTGGCGAGAGCAAGTCCGTGGAAATAGCGGGGGTCAGCGAGGTCGGACCATGTCCGCGGTTCCGGCAGGCCGAGCCGCGCGAGATGATCGCGATTGGAGACGATCCCGAAGGCGCCGATCGTCGAGCCCATCCAGCGGCCCTTCGCATCGAAATACGGTTCGCCGCCGACCATCGCCAGGATCTGCTTTCCGAACACTTCCGGATGCCCCTCGACGTAGCCGGAGCTCACGATAATCCCCTGCCCCGCCGCACGCTGAAAATCAAAGGAGCCGCCGCCAAAAAATACGTCGACGCCGCAGCCGACCTTGGAATCGAGGAAGGCTTTGCGCGCCTCGTCCTCGGGCTTGGCTTTGGAGTTGGCGAAGTTGGACGCCACTTCGGGCGTCCACGCTTTGTGCAGGGTATTGACCCAGTAGTTGCGGAAGGCGCCGTCGAACTCGCCGTTGAGGAATTTGGTGATTTCGCTCGTGCCGCCGGGCGTCCGGAAATCGACGAGGATGGTGCGGCCGGTCTTCTTTTTATACCACTCGCGGAAGCCACGGCTGAATTCGTCGCGGATCGCTTCGTTGTGCGGCGTGATGACGATGACCGTCTCCTCCCCTTTCAACACCGACTCGCCACGGGGCCGCAGAAAAATCGGCCCGAGAACGAGCACCACGAGCGCGAGGAGCAATGGCCAGAGCCGCATGCGGGGAGAGAAGCGGGTAGAGGAAGAGAGGTAAATTCGAAAAGAGGCGAGGGCCTGGGTTCAGTTTTCAGAGTTTAGGATGCGGTGCGTGAAGCTCTGACTTTTGGGGTGCTTTCAAAACGAACGGACTCGTGACCGGAAGATGGAAACTCCGGACGGATCCACCGAAAATCTCAACCTGAAAAGTGGAAACGCCAGCCCTGCCGCTTGACCAATCGCGCTCCCCGTCTAATTTCTTATGACCTTAATGTTTCGGCTGGCGCTCAAGATGTTGTATGGGGATTTGGCCAAATTCCTCATGCTGATTGGTGGTCTGACGTTTTGCGCATTGCTGATGGCGCAGCAAACGGGGGTATTTTGTGGGCTGATGCGGTGGACGACAGCCACCATCCGGAATGCCGGCGTCCCCATCTGGGTGTGCGACGCGAAGGTGGAGCAGGTGAATGAAGTGGTGGCGCTGCGAGACATCGAGGTGAACCGCGTGCGTAGCGTGGATGGCGTGGAGTGGGCGGTGCCGATGTACTGGAGCATCATCCAGACACGCCTGCGCGACGGGTCCTTCCAACAAGTACAACTCACCGGACTGGACAGCACGACGTTGATTGGGCGTCCGCCGGTCATGAAGGAAGGGAACGTGGAGGACCTGCGGCAGCCAAATGCGGTGATCGTGGATCAGATCGCGGTGAAAAAATTTGCGCAAAAGAACCTCGAGTTGCACGTCGGCGACGTCTTCGAGATTAATGACAAGGAAGCGCGGGTGGTGGGAATTTGCGAAGCAGAGCAGAGTTTCATGGGACAGCCGTACGTCTACACCACGTATGAGCGCGCGCTGGAATACGCGCCGCCGCAGCGGAAGCAGCTTTCTTTCATTTTAGCGAAAGCGCGCGACGGCGTGCCGCAAAGCGAAGTATTGGCGCGCATCAATGCGATCCCGGGCCTCTCGGCCTACACGGCGGATGATTTCGCGGACCGCACGTTTGCGTGGTATTTCAAATACACGGGCATCCCGATCAGCTTTGGCACGGTGGTGGCGTTGGGCATTGTCGTGGGCATCGCGATTGCGGGACAGACGTTTTACCTCTTCGTCCACGAGAACGTGCGGCATCTCGCGGCACTCAAGGCCATGGGCGCGAGCAATGCGACGCTGGCGGAGATGGTGTTTTTGCAAGCCTTCACCGTGGGGCTCGTGGGCTACGGACTGGGCACCGGGATGACGGCGATGATGGGACGCGCCTTTCTTTCGAAAGGCGAACCGCCCTTTTTTCTGCCCTGGCAGGTGCTCGCCTTCACCGCGGGGATCATTGTGTTTATCTGCCTCTTCGCGGCATCGATTGGCCTTTTGAAAGTCTACCGGGCCGAGCCGGCCGTCGTGTTCCGATGAGCGAAACGAACGGGCAGTCCACACGACAACTGGCGGTGAACACCGCGGGAGTGACCAAGGCGTTTGGCCGCGGCGAATCCGCCGTGCACGCGCTGAAGGGTGTGAATTTCGAGGCGCATTGCGGTGAGATGGTGATGATCGTGGGGCCATCCGGCTGCGGAAAGACGACCTTTCTCAGCGTGTTGTGCGGGACGATGAAGGCGGACGCCGGCAGCGTGGACGTCTTTGGCACGGACCTGATTCACCTCGGCACGAGCCGGCTCACGGCGTTTCGCGGACAGAATGTCGGGTTCATCTTCCAGCAGTTCAATCTCATCCCCACGTGGAACATCGTGGAGAATGCGAGCGTGCCGATGCTGCTCAACGGGCACTCGCGCAAGGATGCCGAGCACGAAGCCGCGCGACTACTCACCGAAGTGGGGCTCGGGCAACGGTTGGAGGCGTATCCGCGACAACTCAGCGGCGGGCAGCAGCAGCGCGTGGCGATCGCGCGCTCGCTGGTGCATCAGCCGCGGCTGTTGATCTGCGATGAGCCGACGGCCTCGCTGGATGCGGCGTCGGGGAGAAAAGTGATGGAGCTGCTGAAAGCCACGGCGTCCCGGCCGGACCGGTGTGTGATCGTGGTGACGCATGACAGCCGGATTTTTTCCTTCGCCGATCGGATTGCGGAGATGGAAGACGGGGTCGTGAAGGCCATCCACTCCGCGGGAGAATACACCGCGCACTATTTGTAGATCATGTTTAAACGCACTTTCTTCTGGGTTTTGATTTTGGTCGCAGTCGCCGGGTCGGTCGCGGCGGTGAAATTGGTGGCGGATGCGCGCAAGAGCATCGAACCCGCCAAGCCGGTGGCGCTGCCCTCGAGCCCGCCGTTTGCCGATGCGATTGGCGGACGCGGGATCATTGAGAGCATCGATGAGAATGTGCGCATCGCGCCATCCATTGCCGGGCTGGTCACGGAGTTGAAAGTGAAGGTGGGGCAGGATGTGAAGGCGGGAGATGTGCTGATTCAACAAGACATCCGCGATGCGGAGGCGATGGTAGGCGCACAGGAGGCCGAGATCGCCGTGCTGAAGGCGCAAATTCACGAGGCGGAGGTAGCGCTGGCCGACAAGAAGGACATGTGGACGCGCATGGAAAAATTGAGCGCGACGCGGGTGGCGAGTGAAGAGGAGAAGCAGCGCACGCTCTTTGCGGCCCAGAGCGCGGAGGCAACGCTCGAGAGCATGAAGGCCAAAGTGGTGAGCGCGCAGGCGATGCTCACGCGAACCAAAGTGCAGCGCGAACTTCTGACCACGCGTGCGCCGCGCGATGGCCGAATTTTGCAGGTAAACACCCGCGCCGGCGAATACGTGGGCCTAGCGGACAAGGACCCGATGATCCTGCTCGGCCAGGTGGACAAGCTGCAACTGCGCGTGGACATCGACGAAGACAATGCGCCGCGCGTCCGCGAGGGGATGAAGACGATCGCCTTTATGAAAGGGCATCGGGACCAGAAGGATCAAATCCCGCTGGAATTTGTGCGCATCGAGCCCTTCATCCTGCCCAAAAAATCGCTTACCGGGGAAAGCAGCGAGCGCGTGGATACGCGGGTGCTGCAGATCATTTACCGCTTCGCGCGCCCGGATCATCTAAGCCTTTACGTGGGACAGCAGATGGATGTGTTTTTGGATGGGAAGAGTGGCGTGGTAAAGTAGCCCCCCGACCGGAGCGGCGTGGAAAGTGGGACGGGTTGCGCTCGTGCCTCGCTAAAAACCCATCCCACTTTCCACGCTCCGCCTGTCGGGTACGTTTTTTGAACTATGACAGACAACTACGGCAGTTGCACACGCAGCCGGAAGAATTGCCGACTGCCCGGAGCGTAGGGCTGCACCGCCCGCCACTTGCGCGTGGTGATGCCGCCGGCATTGGTCGTTTCTCCGAGGTAGATCACAGCAGCGGAGCTGCTGTCCCACGCGGTGAGATTTGTGGAAAATTCGGCGGTGGTGGTGACGGCGTCAGCGCCGGGAGCGGCGAGCGCGGTGAAAGTGAGGAAGGGTGTCGGCGTGCCGGTGATGGTGAAATTTTCCACGGCGGCGACGGGAAGGGCGTTGAGGTCGGGTGTGCTGTCGCTGGTGCCGAAGACGTATTCGAGCAGGACGCTGAGGCCGTCGTGGTCCCCGTCGGCGGTCGGACTTCCGGAGAGCGTGCGGCTGTCGCTGGTGCCGGGGCTCCCATACTGGGCCACGCTGCTGCGCCAATTGGCGGGGTCTTGCGGATTGGCGGTGGGGCTGCGGAGCACGAGCGTGTGCAGGCCATCGTCGGCGGCTGGCGGCCACGGGGCCTTATCGTTATAGGTAAAGCGGACGATGTCAGCACCCGTCGCACTGAGCACGGCGATTTGCTCGCCGTTGTTGTCGAGCGCACCCGTGTACACACCCGCAACGCGCGGGCCGCTGCCGTAGCGCGCGACGAAGTCCGCCTGGCTGCGCACGACCACAATGCGCTCCCCCGCCGCCAGCACGGTGCCGTTCGGAAACGTGAAGGTGACCCCCTCGAAGTGCACACCGGTGAGGTCCACAGCGGACGCGGAGAAATTCGTCAGCTCGATGAATTCCTCATTCCCGTTAGCCGGGTTATAGTTGAGTTCCGTGACGGCGAGGTTCGCGCTGCTCGCGGCGGCGCCGACGATGAAATCCGCCTCGCTGAGCGCACTCCATTCCGTGCCGCTGCGCGCGCGGGCCTTGATGGTGCAAGTCTGCGTGAGCGTGACGGGACCGGCGTAGAGCGTGCCGATGGCATTGCCCGTCACGGCTTCGCGCGGATCGGTGCCATTCTTCGTGTAGTAAATTGTCCCGGCTGGCGCGGTGATCGTGAGCGCAAAATTATTCGGCACATTGCCGCCGAAGGGGCTGAAATCCGGCGGCTCGGTGTTGGGATACAGGCCCTGGGCGCGCAGCTCGGTGATGGTGGCGAAACTGTTGGCGGTGTTGTGAAGATTGACGAAGTGCGAGTTCTTCACGTTCGCGATGGTGGGCAGCCAATCGGCCTCGCGCGTGTAGACTTTGCCGGCGGGCACGGCGTTGCCGTACGGCGTGGCATCCGCGGTATCGCCCCAGCGCGCACTCTCGGCCACGATCGCTTTATCGAGCGTATCGGCGAAACCCTGCCAGCGGGCCTGCTCCACCGCGGTGCTGAGCGCGCCTTGGTGATCGAGCTGCTTGTGGGCGCGATCGGCGAAGAGCAGGCGGAACTCCGCATTCACCTTCAGTTTTTGGTAGAGACGCCCGGCGGTCTTGTCGGTGGTCGTGTTCGTCGCGTTGTTGGAGAGACGATCCACATTGAGCGTGGGGTCGAGCACGATTTCCTGGTCCCACACTACGAAGCGCCATTTCGCGCCGGCGAGATTGCGATTCCGGTACGCGTAGCCGTTGTGGTGCGGCCAGTCCTCGGCATCGCCGTGCACATGCAGCAGGTAGTAATCGACGAAATCCACCAGATCCACCTGCGCGGCCACGCTGTTGTAGTTCGCCGCCTGCGTGAGGTCGGCGCTATTCACCAGCGAGAAGAGTGCATCCCATGCGGTGCTCGTGCCGGCTTTCACCTCGGTGAAATCGCCCATCACATCGTAATCGGTGTTAAGCCCGCCGAAGTGATCGGCGCACCAGTTGTCGTCCACGCGCTCCCCCATCTCGTAGATGCCCCAGTAAAGACCATTGACGTACAGGTGTACATAGCGGCCGCTCACGCGCGCGTGGCCCATGTCGGCGAAGGATTTCTTCATCCATGGATCGCGGAAATACACGCTGTCATCGGGCCGGTAGCGCGGCTGATCCCAGCTCACCATGCCCCAGCCGTCCGTGAAAAATTCGTGCAGCACCAGCTTATCGAACGACTTCACCGTCGTGTCATCGAAAAGTTTGCCACTCAGCTTGCCGTCGCCATAGCTCGAGCGGAAGGCAAGGCGGAAGGCATGCTTTTGCATGCGATACGGGCGCCGGCTGGAGTTCCCGTGCACGCGGATGCCGCAGCGCGTGTGCACATCAGAACCATCGAGCTCGAGCAACTCAAAGGAGCACGCGCGCTCCCAGGCGTCGCCCACGCTTTGCGGATTCGTGTAGATGCCGCTGGCGGAATTGTGGAAGTCCGCCGGATTCATCACGATCGACAGCGCGGGCAGCGCGGCGAGGGCCTCGGGCACCCCATAGCCGGGCAACGTGGCATTCACCACGGCCGGATCCATTTCGTAGTCGGCGGGCACGGTGCCATTGCCGCCATTGTTGGTCGCCACTTCGCTATTCGTCCCCCACGTCGTGGGCCAACCGGCGGGCGCAGCGGGTTGGTTCTTCACGTCAGCGCGGAAAAGATACGTATGAGTGTCGACGTTCGAATCCGCGAGCGGTGGCGCAAAGGCCTTCGCCCGCAGAACGGTGGTGGTGGTGACCGCAATACCCGCGGCGGTGTAAGGCGTGCTCGACGTCGTGGGATCCGAGCCGTCCGCGGTGTAATAGATCTGCGCTCCCGGCGTGGCGCACGTGATGTGGACTGTGACCGGCGTGGTGTAATAGCCGCGCTGGATATCGAAGACCGTGTCGGACGTGAAACCGGGAACGGGCGTGCCGTTGGGCGCGCCGGGTGTGGGCGGCTGGAAGTAGCCCGCCGTCAGTGGCTCGGTACTGCCTGCGAGTCCATAGCTGATGTCCTCGCGCTGCGAGGGCAGATTCGTAAATGCGGTGACGATGGCGCCGTCGGGCTTGGAAAAAGCGAGATAGGAGCCCGCGGCTTTATCGAGCTGGAAATTGGTGTGCAGCGCGGCGGGGTTGGTAGTGCGGTCCTTGCCAGAAGCCCAGACGAGAAGGCGAGACTGTGACGTGAGGAGCACGCCGGACGGAAAAACCCATTTGGCGGGCAGTGTGGAGTCATCGGTGAGCCGCCAGCCGGTGAGGTCTAGCGTGGCGCCGGTGGTGTTCCAGATTTCGATCCAATCGCTGGAGTCCCCATCCTCGTCCTTGATGCCATTGGAATTGCTCGCGACGAACTCGCTGAGAATCGGGTGCCCGAGATTGACGATGGGCGCGGGCGCGAGATCGGAAATGCGCGCGGCGTTGAGGAATACCGCATTGGTCCCGGCGGCAGACTGCGTGCGGCCGCTGATCAGCAACGCCCCCGTGGCATCCGTGGCGAAGGCGCCCACCATTTTGGAGTCGTTGTTGGTGGCCGGCAGGTTGCTGCCGTCGAACGTATAATCATCCCACAGCATCGCGCCATTCACCGTCCAGTCGCTCGTCCGGGGAGTTCCGCTCGTGCTGTCGAAGGACCACAACTCAACGAGGTAGGTGTGGTTCGCCGCGAGGCCCTGAATGCGCAAATCCAGGCCGGATCCGCTGGTGCCAAAAACGAAATCGCGCAGCACCAGCGAATCGGTGAGCGGCCCGGAATTGACGGGCGTAGCGCGGCTCCGGTCATCCATGGAGCCACTGATCGGCGTAAGCGTAGCGGTGTAGGAGCCGTAGGTATGAGCGGCGGCGACGGACTGCGTGCCGCTCGCGCCGCCGATGAGGAACTCTTGAAAATTCGCCTGCGTGCTGCCTGCGCCGGCGGCGGCGCGGGCATTGAAATCGAGCGCCAGCACCGGCGTCGCCTGCACGGCGGCCGCCGCTTGTTCATCCACGGTGAAGCCATTCAAAAAGACCTGCGGCGTGGTGGCGGTGGCACTTTGGCGCCCGCGCAGCGTGAGCTGCCCGGAAGCATCGGCATATGCCGTCACACTGAAGCGATTCGCGGTATCGGCCGCCGGCGCGGTCGAGCCGTTGAAGCTGTAGTTGTTAATGACGAATTGCGGACCGCTAAGACCGATCACCGACCAATCGCTGGTCCGCGCGCCCGTGGAGCCGCTGTCGAAACTCCAGGCCGTGAGCGTGTATTTTTTCCCCGGCGTGAGGCCGGTGATCAGCGTATCGAGGCCCACGCGGTAGTAGTTCGCCGTGCTATCGGCGGACGCAAAGACCGTATCCCGATAGACGGCACCCAGCGTGAGCGTGCCGGTGGTGAGCGGCGCGGCGCGGTGGACGTCGTCGAGCACGGAGCCCCCGGCCGGATTCACGTCGATAGTGAAAGGCGCCACGGTGAGCGTCTCGGCAGGCAACACATAGCCGGTGAAGCCGGGCGCCGTGTCATCGGGCGTATCCAGGGCGTCGTTCAGGTCCACGCTGAGCACGACGGCCCCGCGGGCGGTCAGAGCGCACGCAAGCACACAGATCAAGAAGAGGGAGCGGAAGGATAAAGACATAATCCGGGGGCCCACCGTCCATTCATGGGGAGAGGGAGAGCGGACGGAAGGCTCGGCAGTGTGGGACCTATAGAGAGGGAGTAGGGGGAGGGCAAATGTTACATTGGGATGGCGGAAAAATTAAGGATTGGAGATCGGGGATCTGCTGGCCTTGTGAGACCGGGATGATTATGGCGCGGGGATGCGAGCGATATTGCAGCGTGTGAAAAGTGCGTCGGTGAAGGTGGAGGGAGAAAGTGTGGCTTCGATTGAGAAGGGGTTGCTGGTGCTCCTGGGCATCGAAGAGGACGACACTGCGGCCGACATCGAATGGATGGCCGGGAAAACGGCCGTCCTTCGGATTTTTGCGGACGAGGAGGGTGCCTGGACGCAGAGCGTGGGCGAGGCCGGCGGCGACATCATTGTCGTGAGCCAGTTTACGCTCATGGCGAGCACCAAGAAGGGGACGAAGCCGAGCTGGCATCGCGCGGCCCGACCGGAGTTAGCGCGACCGATGTGCGAGGCCTTTGTGGTGGAACTCCAAAAACTGGTGGATCGGACGGTCCAAACGGGCCGATTCGGCGAGATGATGGAGGTGGGGCTGGTCAATGACGGGCCCGTGACGCTCATCCTGGACAGCAAGAAGAAGGAGTAGCCTACTCCGAAAGCCGTTCACGACACGGCCAAGAGAACTACTTTTTGCGGATAATTGCTGGCAGATTTCGGGCGCATTGCGCTTTGTGTGTCGTCGGAAATGAACGCGTTACTGTCGTATCAAGATCGGATGGCCGGGGTGTTGACGCCGCTGTTTGCGCTCCAGAGCAAGGAAGACATCGGCTGTGGCCATGTGCAGGCCCTGCGCGAATTTATCGAATGGGCGGCGGCCCATGGCTTGCATTGCGTGCAGCTCCTGCCGGTGAATGAGACGGGCGGTGACCACAGTCCGTACAATGCGATCAGCTCCGTGGCGATCGAGCCGACGACGATCAATATGCGGGAGGTGCCGGATTTGCAGCCGGGAGAGTTTGTCGAGATCACGGAGGCCCATCACGTGGAGTCGCTGCGCGGGGCGCATGTGCGCTGGCGGGAGGTGAAGGCGCTGCAGCAGGCGCTGCTCCGGCGGGCCTATGCGAATTTCGTCGAGAAACATTTCGAGGCCAATGACGCCCGGGCGTGGGATTTTTCCGATTTCGTGCGGACGGAGGCGGAGTGGATTGAAGGCTACTCGCTCTTCCGCGTGCTGATGGGGAAACACGGCGATGAGCGGTGGTCGCAATGGCCGGAAAACGTGCGCTCGCTCGCCGCGGCCAAGGTCTGGCTGGCGAAGCAGCGCCCCGGGGCACGCCACGAGATGGCCGCGGAGATGCGCTTTTTCCAATACGTGCAGTGGCTGGCCTTCACGCAGTGGCGGGGGGTGAAGAAATTTGCCGACGGGCACGGCGTGGTCCTGATGGGCGACGTGCCGTTTGGCGTGAACTACCACAGCGCGGACGTGTGGTCGCAGCCCCACCTCTTTGATCTGCACTGGAGCGGCGGGGCGCCGCCGGAGCCGGCCTTCACGCAGGATGAGTTTGTGCGCAAGTGGGGGCAGAATTGGGGCGTGCCGCTGTATCAATGGGAGGCGCACCGGAAGACGAGCTTTGCGTGGTGGCGGCAGCGCGTGCGGAAGATCGAGGAAGGGTTCCATGTTTTCCGGATCGATCACGTGCTCGGCTTTTACCGAATCTACGGGTTTCCGTGGCGGCCGGATCGAAACGCGGAGTTTGCACCGCTGGCGGAGGCCGAGGCGAAAAAGCGAACCAACGGTGAACTGCCGCACTATCATCAATTTCCCGACGACTCGCCGGAGCACAAGGAAGCGAACCGCGCGCAGGGCGAAGAGTTCCTCCGCGTGCTGCAGGACGAAACGGGCGAGCATGCGCTGGTGGGCGAAGACCTCGGGACGGTGCCGGACTATGTGCGGCCCAGCCTGCTCTCGCTGGACATCCCGGGCTTCAAGGTGCCGCAGTGGGAACTGGTGGACGAATGGCGGCTCACGCCAGGCTCGGAGTATCCGCGCTGCAGCGTGGCCACCTACGCCACGCATGACCACGACCCGCTGCGCGTCATCTGGGAGCAATGGATGACCGTGATCCGCGCGGCGCTGGAGGAACCAGAGCGCCTCGCGCCCGTGCGCGATCTGGCGTGGAAGGAAGTGCGTCGCAAGGCGACGTGGGCGGGCTTTGACGTGCCGCGCATTTTGGAATTCGACGAGGTGCACGAGAAGTTCATCGCGGGGCTCATGCGGTGCAATTCGTGGCTGGCCGTGCTGATGATCACCGACCTGCTGGGAACGACGCAGCGCTTCAACGTCCCGGGAACCGTGGATGCCGGAAACTGGAGCGCGCGGCTGCCGGCGAATTGGCAGAATGACTATAAAGAAAAGGTCGCGCGCGTGGCCGCCATCATCCGGGAAAGCGGGCGGTAGCCGCAGAATCGCCGTGGAGTGCGGCAGCCCCAGCAGTTATGCCGCGTTCCCTGAAACCTACACTTGGGCTGCTGCCGTGCGGCTGGCGCAGCTGGCTGCGTGCGGCGGGGGAAATATCAAACACAAGCTGGATGCATGTCCTGGCGCCATGCTAGCAATAGGCTGTGCCCGCACCGCCAAAAGACAAGCTCCTGGAGGGATTTCTCGAGACCCTCGAAGTGGAGCGAAACGCCTCGCCCATGACCCTGCGAAACTACCGCCACGCGCTGGAGGATTTCCGCACCGTGATCCCCTCCCCCGCCTGGCGGGAGCTGCGCGCCGAGCATTTCAAACGCTATCTTTTCGAGCGCATGAAGGGTGGACTCTCGAAGCCCACGGTGCGCCTGCGCTTTGCCGCGCTGCGGACGTTTTACCGGCATTTGGTGGAGCGCCACGGACTGGCGGACAATCCGCTGAAGCAGGTGCGGCTGCCAAAACTGGACAAGAAGCTGCCCGTGGTGCTCTCGCAAAAACAGGTGGTGGCGCTGCTCGATGCGCCGATGGCGCTGCCGAAGAGTGATCGGGCGCCCGTCTGGATGCCCCGGCGCGACGCGGCGATCCTCGAGCTTTTCTACAGCAGCGGGCTGCGTCTCGCGGAAATGGCGGCGCTGGATGTGCGTTCCATCGACGAGTTTAGCGAAAGCGTGCGCGTCCTCGGCAAAGGCCGCAAGGAACGCGTGGTGCCCGTGGGCTCCGTGGCGCTGGAGGCGATCCAGAAATACCGGCATGAGGCCGGCGTAAACGCGGGCCCGCTCTTTATCAACAAACAGCGAAAGCGGCTGGGGACGCGGTCCATTTGGCTCGCGCTGAAACGTTACCTGCCTCACGCGGGCATCCCGGGAAACATCTCGCCCCACAAGCTGCGGCACAGCTTCGCCACCCACCTGCTCGATGCGGGTGCCGACCTCCGGAGTGTGCAATCCCTCCTCGGCCACGCTTCGCTTTCGACCACGCAGATCTACACCCATGTGACCGTGGAGCGCCTGAAGAAGGCCTATGACGACGCGCATCCGAGGGCGTAGGGCTCGCCGATGGGACCTATAGGTCCCATGGGTCGCATAGGACCTATAAAGTCGCGCCCCGCCGTGGACGACCATCCCGCGCGAAATTCCCCTTTCCTCCCGAACGTGAATTCTCCAGCGATAGAACTATGAAAGTCTTTTCCGATGCGACGGTGAATGATCAGGCACTCGAGCAACTGCGGCAGGGCGTGGCGCCGCATGATTTGGTGCGGCCGCAAAAGCTGGCGGCCTCGGTGCTGGCGAAGTCGGAGGCGGATCCCGCCTTGTGCGAGGCGCAGGTGGCCTTTGGCCAGCCGGATGTGGAGGCGCTCGCCGAGGCGCACCACCTGCGCTGGCTGCACCTCAGCTCCGCGGGCTTCACGCGGTACGATACGCCGGAATTTCGCGTCTTCGCGGCGCAGCGCGGGCTCGTGGTGACGAACAGTTCTTCCGTTTACGCGGAGGCCTGCGCGGAGCATGCGTTCGCCTTTCTGCTCGCGCAGGCCCGCTGCCTGCCCCAGGCGCTGCAAACGCGCGCGGCCAGTGGCACCCCCGAGTGGCTGGCGGTGCGACAGGCGGGCCAATCACCGCGCGGACAGACCGCGGTGCTGCTGGGCTATGGGTCGATTGCCGCGCACCTGGCCAAGCTGCTGGAGCCTTTTGACATGAAGCTCATCGCGATGCGCCGAACGCCTCGCGGGGATGAAGGCATGCAAACCGTGACACCCGCCGAGCTCTCGGGCGCTCTGTCGCAAGCGGATCACGTCTTCAATCTTCTGCCAGCCAACGCCGAATCGCAGCACTTTATCAACGCCATCCGGCTGACGCAGATGAAACGCGGAGCCGTGTTTTACAACATCGGACGCGGCACGACGGTCGACCAGGTAGCGCTCGACGCCGCGCTTCGTTCAGGCCAGCTCGCCGGGGCGTGGCTGGACGTGACAGAGCCGGAGCCGTTGCCGGACGGCCATCTGCTGCTGAACGCGCCGAATTGCCACATTACCCCGCACACGGCGGGCGGACATCGGGGCGAGGACGGGACGCTCGTGTGGCATTTCCTGACCAACTTCCGGCGCTATCTCGCGGGAGAGACACTGCAGGATCGGATCATGTAGCGCGACACGGACATCGGCCACCGCGCGAAAAACCCTTTGTGTGTGCGAGGTTTTGAGCGATGTTGGGGGCTTCTGCCATGTCCATTTCGCCCATGAGTTCCGAGTTGTATCTGCCCAAAAAAGGCGCGCGCGTCGTCGTGGGTATGAGCGGCGGGGTCGACTCCAGCGTGGCGGCGTATCTGCTGAAGGAGCAGGGCTACGAGGTCGTAGGCGTCACCATGAAAGTGTGGCCGCAGGACTGCATTTCGCGGGCGGAGGACAAATGCTGCGGGCCGCAGGCGATTGCCGATGCGCGCGGCGTGGCGCATGCGCTGGGCGTGCCGCACTATGTGGTGGATGAGGCCGTGAACTTTGAGCGCGCGGTGATCGATTACTTCACCGCGGAGTATCAGGCTGGGCGCACGCCGAATCCGTGCGTGATGTGCAATGAGAAGGTGAAGTTTGGCAACCTGTGGGGCAAGGCGAAGGCCATCGGCGCGGACTACATCGCCACCGGCCACTACGCGATTGCCGAGCATACGCCGGGGCGGACGATTTTGCGCAAGGGGCGCGACCCGCGGAAGGACCAAAGCTATTTCCTCTTCAGCCTGCGGCAGGCGCAACTCCAGCGCGTCCTGCTGCCACTCGGTGGGATGGAGAAGACGGAGATCCGCGCCATCGCCCGCCAACTCGGGCTGAAGACGGCGGACAAGCAGGACAGCCAGGAGATCTGCTTTGTGCCGGGGAATGACTACAAGGCATTCCTGCGCTCGCACATGGGGCAGACGGAGTTTCATCCGGGACGCCTGCGCGACACCGCGGGCCATGACCTCGGGCCACACGAGGGCATCGAGCTCTTCACCATCGGCCAGCGCAAAGGGCTGCCGGGCGGCTCGGCCTCGCCGCGCTACGTGGTGGATATCGACCCGGCGACCGCGACGGTCATTGTCGGCGAAGCGGGCGATCTGATCTGCGACGAGTTTACGGTCACGAACAGCATCTGGCACCACGACAGCACGGCGCCCTTTGAGACCACGGTGAAGATCCGCTACTCGAATCCCGGCGCGGCCGCGACGGTGTATCCGGGCGAGAACGGCGAGGCCCGCGTGCGCCTGCACGTGCCGCAGCGCGCGGTGACTCCCGGCCAGGCGGCGGTGTGCTACCTCGGAGATGAAGTGCTCGGCGGCGGCTGGATCGCGCGGCAAAAGGTAGCCGAGCGCGCGACTCCCGGCGTGCGGGCAGCCGACCTCCCAGCGCCGCGTGAGGATGAGGAATTCACCGCGCTCGAAGGTGGTTGCGGGGCGAAGCGGTAGCGCCGCTGGTCATCGCGTGGCGTTGACATTCGCACCGGTGCCTGCTGCCCTGCGCGGCTCAATCAACCAAGGAGGCTGTATGGCAAACTATATTCCAGACCACGACGTCCCCTTTTTTCGAGCGCACCAGTAAGCGCCGAAAGGGATTCCCATCCGAGACCCAGGTAAAGCGCGGGTTCCGGATTGTCCATGGCGACAAAGAGCTTTTGGAAAAGCTCGGTCGCAATGACCCGTGCCCCTGCGGGTCCACTCGCAAATTCAAGCGGTGCTGCATGCCCTCGGGCTTCTTTTGACGGCGCCGATCGCGATTACTTTTTTCCGCGAGTAGCAGTTTCAGCAATGAGACGGGAGAGTTCATCGCGTCTCCGCCGTCCCGCCCAACCAGCGGGACGGCGGAGCATGCGCGAGCTTGTGCCTGGCGCTGAAGACGGCAGACTAGGCCCCATGCCCACCGAATCCGTTCCCTGCCACCTGATTCTCTCGACGTTTCCGGACGAAGCGACGGCGCGCCGCATCGTGCAGACGTTGGTGGAGGAACGGGTCGTGGCCTGCGGGAATATTGTCCCCGGGCTCATCAGCATTTATCGCTGGCAGGGGGCGATTGAACATGCGTCCGAGGTGCTGGTGCTCTTCAAGACGGCCATGCCGACGGACGCGGTCATCGGGCACATCAAAGAGCTTCATCCCTACGAAGTGCCAGAGATTATCGTCCTGCCCGTCCTCGCGGCACTGCCGGACTATTTGCAATGGGTCCAGGAGAACTCGCGCTCGTGCTAAGGGCCACTGGCCCTCGACAATGCTTCGGGCTGGGTTAACTTGTCGATTCATGCCCCGTTTCCTCGGTCTCCTTTTCTCCATCACGGCTGCGTGCGCCCTGGCGCAGCAAACGCCACCGACCGCACCCAAAAATCCGCCCGGCACCGCGCTCGCGACGCCGCAGGCCGGGGCGACCGACTGGAAGGAATACACGGTCGGCGGGTTGCGGTTGCAGCTTCCGTCGAAGTGGGCGCAGCACGCCGCGGCAATGCCGGCTGGTGCGGATGGGACCGTCTTTACCGCGGAGTTGCCCAAGCAGGCGTGGCTGCGCATCCGTGTGCTCCCAGGCCCCGGAGGGACGCCCAAGAGCCGCCAGAACACCCAGGACCTCCAGCACGATCCCGCGTGGGTGGATATTATCGAGAGCATCAAGGCGCAGGGCTATGACTTTGAGGACAGCGGCAACGGGCGCTCCCGCAGTGTGGATGGAGTCGTGGAGGAATCGCTCGTGATCGCCACGATCGACCATGGCGAAAAGAAGGGTTACCGGATTGCCCAGTGGATCACCGGCGAGAAAGTGATTCGGGCGGAGATCACCTATACGCGCAAGATACGCCGTCAGGATTGGGACGAGATGTCCGAGGTGTGGGGTTCGGTCAAATACGACCGCCCGGGCGAAGGGGGTGCCGCGCCAGCGGTGGCGACAGTGCCCGCAAGCGCGCCGGCGACACCCGTAGCGGCGGTGATCCCGGCAGCCCCGACTGCGCCGATTCCAGCATCGGCTCGCACCACGCCGCGGACGCCGGCGGAGATCGTCCAGGATTTTCGCGACAGCCTCGTGTTTATCGAAGGCCCGAACAGCTCGGGCAGCGGGTTCATCTACAAGACGGCGGAAGGCGTCTTTCTGATGACCAATCAGCACGTAATGGCGGGCATGAATACGGTGAAGTGCACCCGGCTGGACGGAACGCTAGTCAAGCTGGGCGCGGGTGGGGCGGCCGTGGGGCACGATGAAGTGCGCTTCGCCACCGACGCACCAACGCTGCCGTTTGAACTCGGTGAGCACGTGGAAAACTTTGCGAAGATCGGCGACGAAATCGTGGTGCTGGGCAATGCGGAAGGCGCGCGGGTGATTTCCCCGCTCCGCGGAAAGCTCCTCGGGCTCGGGCCGGATCGCATCGAAGTGGATGCGGCGTTTGTCCCGGGAAACAGCGGCAGTCCGATCATCCATGTGCCCACCGGCAAAGTCATCGGCATCGCCACGTATCTCGAGCGCCGCCGCTACACGGAACTCGCCGGCAAAAATGAGCCGAAGATCCGGCGCTTTGGTTACCGCCTCGACAGCGTGAAGCAGTGGCAGCCGATGAATTGGGCGGCCTTCCAGGCGGAGAACACGGAGCTCGGGAAGATCCAGAATCTCACGAAGGATTTTGGCCGGATGCTCGATGGGCTCAGCCAGGGGCACCCAATCGATCCCTCGGAATATTCAGGCTCCGCACTGGGCGGGATCCTGGGCGATTTGGCAAAGGCCCGCAGCCGCCAGGCGATGAGCGCCCCGGATCGGCAGCGCGCCCTGGAGAATTTTCTCCGCACCCTGCGCTCCACGACGCAGGCCGATCTCACGGCGGCCAAGACCCGGCTGCGGTATGATTTCTTCCTCCGGCAACTGGCGGATGAAACGGCGATCCGCGGGGAGTTTTTCCAGATCTTCGATCGGTTGACGAAGAATCTCACGCGATAGCGGCGGCATGCTTTTCAACGCGCGTGAAGGGGCAATGTAGCGGCGACCGGGAGGTCGCAGCTACATGCGCTCTCGCTACACGAGCATCACTTTCCAAGTCAGCTGCCCCTTCTCCAGCGTGAGCCAGGCAAAGCTGGGCGGTCCATTTCGTGGGCGGGAGATGCAGCCGGGATTCAGGTAGCGCACGCCCTTCCACATTTCGTCGCGCGCCACGTGCGTGTGGCCGTGCAGGAAGACGTCGCACTCGGGCGGCTGATTATGCGGGATATGCTCGAGATGGAAACGGATGCCCTCCAGGGTGAAGTCGCGCGTGAGCGGCCAGGAGTGTTCCTCGTCGCAATTGCCGCGCACCACGCGCACGGGCGCCTGCACTTCCAGGGTCGCGATAATCATGGGTGAACACACGTCGCCCAGGTGCCAGATTTCGTCGGCCCCTCCGACCCGTTCGTAAACGGAATCAGGAAGACGGTCGTGAGTGTCGGACAGGACGGCGATGCGCATTTTCCGCTCGTTACCGCCGCGCGCCGCGCATGGCGAGCGCCGGATGCGGCGCTCGTGCTTTTTCACCAAAATACTCGCCATGGACAGCCGCATCCCTCACGCTCGCGGCACATCGGATAACCCGAAGGCATGATATCCTGCGGCCGGGGATTCTGATTTTGAGGCCTGACGTCCCGCACCGAAGTGCGGGAGTAGCCGAGCGAATGGAACCAGCCTGGAGCCCAGCGCCCGCGTCTCAACCAAACATCCATCCATCTGTTTTTCCGTTTCATGAAATCGACCATTCCATCCGCCATCACCCGCCGCAGCTTTTTGCAGGCCGGCGCCACGCTCGGCGCCGCGCTGGCCACGGGCGCGCCGTTCATTCTCGCCGACGACAAATCGGGGCTGAAGACCCCGGTGCTGGGCTCAGGTGAGCATCAATACGAGGCGCTGCACGATTGGGGTGCGCTGCCGGGCGACATCACGTATGGCAACACGCACGGCGTGGCGGAGGACGCGCAGGGGCGCATTTACGTGAAGCATACGGTGCATAAGAGCAGCCAAAAGGGTGACGCGGTGGTCGTGTTCGATGCGGACGGCAAGTTCATCAAGTCGTGGGGCGCGGAGTTCCGCGGCGGCGCGCACGGCATGCACCTCGTGAAAGAGGGCAACGAGGAGTTTTTCTATCTGTGCGACACCAATCGCAAAAAGCTCTTCAAGACGACGCTGGAAGGCAAAGTCGTGTGGGAGCGCGGCTGCCCCGAGGAGACCGGCGGGTACAAGAATCCCGCGGAGTACGTGCCGACGAATGTCGCCGTGGCGCCCGACGGCACCGTGTATGTGGGCGACGGCTATGGCCGCAACTACATCCATGTCTACCAGGCGGACGGCACCTATGTAAAAACGTTTGGCGGCAGCGGCAAAGCGCCGGGCCATACCAGCACGCCGCACGGGCTGATGGTGGACATGCGGGGCGAGCAGCCGCTGCTCGTGGTGGCGGACCGCGGCAATCGCCGCCTGCAGTATTTCACCCTGGCCGGCGAGCACGTGAAATTTGTGACCGAGGAACTGCGCGCACCTTGCCATTTCCACGTGCGGGGAACGGATCTGCTGATTCCGGATCTGGAATCGCGGGTGACGATTTTCGACAAGGAGAACAAGCTCATCACACACCTCGGCGACGGCGGCCACTACAAGGATCTGCGCACGAAAGATCGCTCGGCGTTTACCCCGGGGAAATTCGTGGCGCCGCACGGCGGGATCTTTGATCGGCAGGGGAACATCTTCATCGTCGAGTGGGTGGAAGTGGGCCGCGTGACGAAATTGCGGAAACTGGCGTAGACCGCCTCCGAGATACAAATAACCACGAGCGCCAGGGCGCCATGTAGCCGCGCCCGGGAGGTCGCGGACTGCGCGCTCGACCGGGGGCAACTTTGCGGCCACCGGGAGGGCAAGACATTGCGCACCGTCTCAGCGAATTCGTGCAGCCAGTCCGCGAGCTTCCGCTCGCAGCTGCTTCATCGGGCTTGTGTGCACTACGCCTCCGGCGGGCGGCTCTTCGTCGTCTTGAGACCAAGGACGCTCATGAAGAAGCTGCCGAAGATGATTTGCATGCCGAGGACGAGCAGGGTGGCGGCGGCGATGGTGCGGCGGACGTTTTCCGAATACGGCAGATGGCCAAATCCCGTCTGGCCCCAGCACCAGATGGCCCAGGCGAGCAGGCCGGCACCGCCGAGCAGCACGAGCAAGCCGAGGATGAGCCCTCGCTCCAGCGTGAAGGTCCGGAACATGCAGGCGAATTTCGCATCCTGCGGAAGCACGCCGGCGCCGATGCCGAAGGTCTTTGTGAAAAACGCGAAGGACAAAAGCTGCACACCCGCAATGAGCGCGCCGCAGGAAATCGCGAGCGAACCGGCATCGAGCTCCAGGCCAAGAAGACTCAGCGGGCCAAAGAACAGCAGCAGCGACGCCAGGGCGCCAACCCCTGAGAGGACCAGGCCCGGCACGAGAAACAGCCAGCGCGGCGCGTAGAGCAGCATGAAGCGCAGGTGCCGCCAGCCATCGCGCCACGGGCGGAGATGCGGCGGGCGTGAGCGACCATCCTTGTGCAGCGTGATGGGCACCTCGGTGATCCGCATCTGCTGCATGCTCGCCTTCATCACCATCTCACTGGCGAATTCCATGCCGGTGGTCACCAGCGCCATGCGGTCGTAGGCGTCGCGGGTGAAGCCGCGGAGGCCGCAGTGAAAATCGCGGACGGGCGTCCGGTAGAGCAGGCGGCCGATGAAGCTCAGCACGGGATTACCCAGCCAGCGATTCTTCCACGGCATGGCACCGGGCATAATCGTGCCGCCACCGGCGGGCAGGCGGCAACCCATCACGAGATCCAGGCCCCCATCCAGCTTTTGCACGAAGCGCTTCGCTTCGCCAAAATCGTAGCTGGCGTCGGAATCGCCCATGAGCAAATAGCGACCGCGCGCCGACTCAATGCCGCCGCGCAGGGCGCAGCCATAACCCTTCTCGGCCACGGGAACCACGCGGGCGCCGAGCTCTTCCGCGATACGCTGGGAGCCATCGGTGGAGCCGTTATCGGCAATCACGATTTCACCCGGCACGCCGGCATCGGCGATGCCGCGCTTGGCCATGTCGATGCACTGCGCAAGGGTCTCGGCCTCATTGAGGCAGGGCATCACGATCGAGAGCACCACTTCGCCTCCCTCAGTCTGCTTGCTTGAATCCATGAAACGAAACTAGCGAACGACGCCGAATTCCGCGCGGCGATTCTTGGCCCAGGCCCCTTCCCCGCCGCCATTGTCGGCCGGCATTTCCTCCCCAAAGCTGACGGTTTGCAGGTGGCCGGCGCTGGCGCCGAGAGCGATCAATTCTTCGCGCACCGTGTTTGCGCGGCGCTCCCCGAGGCCACGATTATATTCCGGCGTGCCGCGCTCGTCGGTAAAGCCGGCGATGATGATGGTCTGGCCGCTCGATTTGGAAAACTCGGCCACGGCGTGCAATTTCGCTTTCTCCGCGCCGGCGAGCGAGAAGCTATCGAAGCCGAAATAGACCGGCTGAAATTTGTCGCGATCCACATTGGCGCCCAAAAAGGAAACCCCCTCCTGCCGCTCCGGCAGCGGCGTGCCGAGCGCGGTGCCATTCACATAGTCGCCATCCGCCCCACCGCCCGCGCCTCCTTTGCCCCGCCCCGTGGACTGGCAAGCCGCCAAGCCCAGCGAAGCGACAATGGCGGCGGTCATGGAAACTCTACGCAGGAGAAAATGCATCCGCGCTTCCTAGCGCGAGGCGGGCGGGGATGGCAATGTCCAACGTCCTAAAGAGTGATGCCGCGCGCGGATCGGAACCTTGAGTTCCACCGCCAGAAAACCGGATGTTCATTTCGTCGATTCGAAATCGTAACGCTCGCGCGCCGCCTCCCATTCCGCGGGGATGGACGCGCGCCCGGCGAAGAGCGCCACGATTCCACCCACCATCGCACAATTCGTATCGCAGTCCCCGTCGCAAGTCACCGTGCTCACCAAGGCTTCCACATAGTTATCGAGGTTTTTCGCCGCGGACCAAATGACAAACGGGACGGTGTCGGGAGCCGTGATGAGGCTGCCATTGCCCAGCGTGCGCGCGGCGACCTGAGAAGGGTTGATGAGCGGAAGTTTGAGGGCCTTGGCCAGGCCCACGCGGGTCTCGCCATCGGGCGTCCGATCATAAACCGCCTGCAGCAACTCCTTCGCTGCCTCATCCACCGGGCGTCCCCGGAGTTTCCAAGCCATGCTCGCGGCCACCGCCACGGCGATGGCGCCGGCCTGGCCCTCGCGGTGCGCATGGGTCACCATCGTGGCGAGCACGGTCTCCGCCCGCAGAATGCTCTCCGGCTCCTCGGCAAAATATGCGCCCAGCGGCGCCGCTCGCATGGCTCCCCCATTGCCGAGCGAACCCGTGCCGTCGAAAGCGGAAGCCGACGCCTTCCGCCAATCCTCCCCGGCGAGAATCGCGCGCAACAAAACTCGCGTCGCCTGCCCATAGCCTCGATCCGGGCTCCGGCGAAAGCGCTCGGAGAAGCGCATCGCCAGTTCATTGGGCTCGATGCGCCCGTGCACGCGCAGCACCTCGAAAATGGAAAGAGCCATCTCGGTGTCGTCCGTGTGCCACCATGGCCCAGCCATGAGGCCGCGCTCCACTCGCTGGCGCGCCGCCGCGCAGTTGTAAGCCAGCATTTCTCCAAAAGCATCGCCGATGGCGAGGCCGTCCAGGGACAGCCGCGCGCGCTCCATTCGTTCGGCATGGTTTGCAGGGAGGGACATCAGAAAAGCTGGAGATCGTAAATCCGCGCCGTGTCCGGCAGATACCGCTCTCCTGCCCCCGGCTCGATGGACTCCAGCTCGCGGATGGCGCTGGAACTCAGGTGCTGCAGTTCCGCCTCGCAGCCAATCCACACCACGCCGGTCTGCGGACGTAGTTCGTTGAGAAAGCGGGTAAAGCGCAGTTCGGCCTCGAGGTCGGTGCCATCGCGCACCCCACGGACGATCGTAGCCGGCGTGCCGAGTTCTTCGACAAAGGTGGTGAGTAATCCCTGATACGACGTGACGTGATGAAAGCGCAGCCGCTCCTGCAGGGCGGCGGAGCGAGCCTCGGCGGATTCGAGCGCCCCCGGTTTCTGCCGATTGACGCCGACAGAGATGATGACTTGATCGAAAATCGATTCCGCCTGCCGCAAAATGGAGAGATGCCCGAGGTGAAAGGGATTGAAACTCCCGGGATAGACCGCGACCCGTGGCCGCCAGCCGGCCAGCAATTCGAGGCATTCGGCCACGCCGTGCCGGTGCTGCGGGAACCGGCGTGCCCAACCCTCGAGAAATTCGCGGCGCTTGCGGCGATAGATCTCCAGACCGGCAAATTGATATTCGCGAAAAATGGCCTGCTCGTAGAGGGCACGCTCCGACAGCGGGCAGTCTTCTGAAAGCTGGTAAGTATCGAAAGCAAAGAACTTCTCCACCAATGGCGTGGATGGTGGCTCCGACCATTTGGAGGCGGCAATAATCTCCGCGGCTTTGACCGCCACCCGGCCCTCCGGCTTCGCCGCATGCTCCAGCAGCAACTCGGCGCTGGCTTCCTCGTTGTCTCCGGCGCGCGGATCGTAGACGGCATCGTGATACAGCGCGGCCAGTTGCAGAATCTCCCGTTCTTCCCCGGTACATTGCGCTTCGACGGCCCCCAGCAGTGTCCGCAAGTGGCCAGGGCCGTGCCAGTAGCGCTGTCGCTCACACCAACCCGCGGCAACGTTCTCCAACAACGAAGGGTCTCGCAAGTGGTGCGTGGGAAAGGCAGCGGCCAGTTCGTCGGCGAGGAGGGAGGCTGTCGACTCGGAAACGGGCACCGGCATGGTGGTTATCTAGCGCCGAAATCGGAGCACATGTCGCCTGAAAAAGCGGTGAGCGGGAACTGGGATGCGGTGAAGGCCCGAAGTCCTGCGAATTATTGCAACGGCGCAATGCAACTGTTTGCTAATGCAACGTGCATTTGCACGAATCTCTGAAGTTCTTTTCGCATTTGAGACCCACAAATCGGGCCATGGATAATAACTATTCGGAAAGCAAACTGGTAACAATTTAGTATTATTTCCCAAACCTCTCTGGGCTAGCGCCTCTGTTCACCTCACCGAAGGTCACGGGAGAAACACCGATTCGTCCCGGGGGGAATTCCCAATGGCGTTTCCTTTGCTGAGAGCGCGAGGACGATGAACCTGTCCCGACCGTGTGCAATCCTAGCGCTCGCCCTTGGCGCCCTCTCGCAGACCGCGCTGGCTGCGTTTACCGTTGATTCCCCCACCACTGATTGGGTTCCCGTCGCCTACGGCCCGAATGCGCTGGGCGACGTCATCACCGACCAACAGACCGGCTCTGGTGAGGCGGATATCGTGGGCAACACCGGCAGCCTGGCAACATCGCTTCCGTCCTTCTACACCAAGCTTGTCCCCGGCTCGAGCAGCACGAACGGGACGCTCTATTTCCGCATCCGCTTGGGTGGCGACCAAAATCCCGTCGGATTCAAAGCGGTGGCCCTGATTGGCATCGACGCCAATCGCGACGGCAAGCTCGACGTCTTCCTCGGCGTCAACAACTCCGGTTCGGCCGACTCCATCGACATCTGGAAGGCCGGCAGCGGTCTGAACATCTCGCCCTCTACGACCTCGATGGTGAGCAAGACGCCGGTCAAGAAATACACCGTCACTTCCGGCACGAACTATTATTGGAACTCGGTCACTTCGACGTCCGCCACTCCCGGCGTGGCGCTGGACCCGACGGCCAACACCGCCGCCAAACAAGATTTCAATAGCGCCACGGGGACGGACTACATGCTGAGCTTTTCGATCCCCATGCAGGACTTGGTGGCGGCACTGAGCGCGCAAGGCATCACGTTCAACTCCAGTTCGGTGGTCACTTACGTCATGGGCACTTCGACCCAGGCGAATGCCTTCAATCAAGATCTCAATGGCGTCAGTGGCAGCACTAGCAGCACTTTGACGTGGGCCTCGCTTGGCGTTCTTTCCCAGCCCGTGAGCTCGGACGGCACCGTGGTCAATTCGGCGCCAGTGAACACGCTGTCCTCTTCCCGCACCGCGAATGGCTCGCTGGCGATTACCGGCACTTCGGTGAACGACCCCGACGGCAATCTCGCTACCGTGGTGCTCACCGCCACGCACGGCACCGTGAACGTGAGTCTCGCCAGCGGGGCCGTCGTAACCAGCGGCGCGAATAGCTCGGCCACCATGACTCTCGGCGGCACGCAGGCGCAAATCAATGCGGCCCTCGCCACGCTCGGCTTTACGCCGACTAGCGGCTACACCGGCGCGGCCACGGTCACGATGGTCTCCACGGATTCCGGCAGTCTCACGGACACGGACTCCGTGGCCATCACGGTTGTTTCCGGTCCGAATACTGCGCCGGTGGCCAATGCGGACACCGCTTCCACGCACTCCAGCAAGCCCGTGGACGTGTACGTCATCGGCAATGATACGGATGCCGACGGCAACGTGCTCACGATCACGAACACGACGCTGACCGCAGGCCAGGGCACCGTCTCCTCGTCCAACGGAACCATCACCTACACGCCGACGGCCGCTTTCGCCGGGACAGCCACCATCAACTACACGATCAGCGACGGCTTCGGCGGCACGTCCAGCTCCACCCTCACCGTCACGGTCGCCGCCAACCACGCACCGGTGGCCGTTAACGACACCATCAATACGAACCAGAATACGACGATCTTCATCAGCGCCCTGGCGAATGATACCGATTCGGATGGCGACCCGCTGACCATCACGGCGGCCACGCGCGCCTCGGGCAACGGCACGGTGACGAACCTCGGCGATTCGATTCAATTCGATTCGCCAAACCAGAACGGTACGACCGTTATCAACTACACCATCAGCGATGGCTTTGGCCTGACGTCCACCGCGACCGTGACCGTGACCATCGGTACCAACACTGCCCCCGTGGCAGTCGCCGATACGGCCACCGCAAACTCCGGTACGCCGAAGGACATCGACGTCCTGGTGAATGACAGCGACGCCAACGGCGACCCGCTCATCATCTCGGACGCCGTCGTGACATCCGGCAACGGCACGGCCATCGCCTTGAATGGCAAACTGCGCTTTACCCCGGCAGCCAATTTCACCGGCGTCGCGCTGGTGACCTACACGATCGATGACGGCCGCGGCGGCACGGCCTCCGCGGTGGTGACGATCACCGTGACCAACAACACGGCCCCAACAGCCACGGCGGACACCTACGCGGCCACGGAAGACACCACGCTCACGGTTAATGCGCCCGGCGTGCTCTCCAACGACACCGATGCGGAGAACAATAGCCTGAGCGCCGTCCTCATCAGCAGCGTCAGCCACGGCTCGCTCACGCTCAACAGCGATGGCTCTTTCACCTACACGCCGGCGGCCAACTACAACGGATCCGATTCCTTCACCTACCAGGCCACCGACGGCTCGCTCAACTCGAGCACCGTCACCGTCACGCTCAATGTCGCGGCGGTGAATGACGCGCCGGTCGCTTTCGCCGACAGCTACAATGCGACCGAGGATACCGCGCTCACCATCACCGCGCCGGGCGTGTTGAGCAACGATACCGACGTGGAGAACAGCGCGCTCACCGCGGTCGTTGTCAGCGGCGTCAGCCACGGTTCGCTCACGCTCAACGCCAATGGCTCTTTTACCTACACTCCCGCCGCCAACTACAACGGCCCTGATTCCTTCTCCTACAAGGCGAATGACGGCTCGCTGGACTCCAACGTGGCGACCGTCACGCTGAACGTCGCCGCGGTAAATGATGCGCCGGTTGCCGCCGTGGATAGCTACAACGCCACCGAGGACACCACGCTGACCATCAGCTCCAACGGCGTGCTCAGCAACGACACCGATGTGGACGGCAACACCCTCACGGCCGTCCTCGTCGCGGGACCCAGCCACGGCTCGCTTACGCTCAACAGCGATGGCACCTTCACCTACACGCCCGCCGCCAACTACAACGGCACGGACTCCTTCACCTACAAGGCCAACGACGGCACCGCGAACTCGAACGTCGTCACCGTCTCCCTCAATGTGGCCGCCGTGAATGACGCGCCGGTCGCGGTGGTCGACAGCTACAATGCCACCGAAGACACCACGCTCACCATCAATGCGCCGGGCGTCCTCAGCAACGACACCGACGTGGACAGCGCCACGCTCACGGCGGTCCTGGTCGGCAACGTGAGTCACGGCTCGCTCACGCTCAATGCCGACGGTTCCTTCTCCTACACGCCAGCGTCCAACTACAACGGCCCCGACTCCTTTACCTACAAGGCCAACGACGGCACCGCGAACTCGAACGTCGTGACCGTCACCCTCAACGTGGCGGCGGTGAACGACGCGCCGGTTGCGGCCGTCGACAGCTACAATGCTACCGAGGACACTACGCTCACCATCACCGCGCCGGGCGTCCTCAGCAACGACACCGATGTGGACAGCGCCACGCTCACAGCGGTCCTGGTCGGCAACGTGAGTCACGGCTCGCTCACGCTCAATGCCGATGGTTCCTTCTCCTACACCCCCGCGGCGAACTTCAACGGCACCGATTCCTTCACCTACAAAGCAAACGACGGCACCACAAACTCGAACGTCGTCACCGTCACCCTCAATGTGGCGGCCGTGAATGACGCGCCGGTCGCGGCCATCGACAGCTACAACGCCACCGAGGACACCACACTGACCATCACCGCGCCGGGCGTCCTCAGCAACGACACCGATGTGGACGGCAACAGCCTCACCGCGGTGCTCGTCGGCGACGTCAGCCACGGCTCGCTGTCGCTCAACGCGAACGGATCCTTCACCTACACCCCCGCGGCGAACTTCAACGGCACCGATTCCTTCACCTACAAAGCGAACGACGGCACCACGAACTCGAACGTCGTCACCGTCACCCTCAATGTGGCCGCCGTGAATGATGCGCCGGTTGCGGCCATCGACAGCTACAACGCTACCGAGGACACCACGCTGACCATTACCGCTCCGGGCGTGCTCAGCAATGACACCGATGTGGACGGCAACAGCCTCACCGCGGTGCTCGTCGGCGACGTCAGCCACGGCTCGCTCACCCTCAATCCGAACGGTTCCTTCACCTACATCCCGGCGGCGAACTTCAACGGCACCGATTCCTTCACCTACAAGGCCAACGACGGCACCACGAACTCGAACGTCGTCACCGTCACCCTTAATGTGGCGGCGGTGAATGATGCGCCGGTCGCGGCCGTCGACAGCTATAACGCCACCGAAGACACCACGCTCACCATCACGGCCCCGGGCGTCCTCAGCAATGATTCCGACGTGGACGGCAACAGCCTTACCGCTTCGGTCGTCACGGGCGTCAGCCACGGTTCGCTCACGCTCAACCCGAACGGTTCCTTTACCTACACCCCGGCGGCGAACTTCAACGGCACCGACTCCTTCACCTACCAGGCGAATGACGGCACCACGAATTCGAACGTCGCCACCGTCACCATTAACGTGGCCGCGGTGAATGATGCGCCGGTCGCGGGAGCGGACAGCTACAATGCCACCGAAGACACCGCGCTCCCCATCACGGCCCCGGGCGTCCTCAGCAACGACACCGATGTGGACGGCAATAGCCTCACCGTCGCGGTCGTCACCGGCCCCAGCCATGGCACGCTCACGCTCAACCCAAACGGCTCCTTCCTCTACACGCCGGCCGCCAACTACAACGGCACCGACTCCTTCACCTACAAGGCCAACGACGGCACCACGGACTCGAACCTCGCCACCGTCACCATCGACGTGGCGGCGGTAAACGATGCGCCGATCGCAGGGGCGGACAGCTACAACGCCACGGAAGATACCGCCCTCACCATTACCGCGCCCGGCGTCCTCGGCAATGACACCGACGTGGACGGCAACACGCTCACCGCGGTGGTCGTAGGCAACCCGGCTCACGGCTCGCTCACGCTCAATGCGGACGGCTCCTTCACCTACACGCCGGCCGCCAACTTCAACGGCACCGACTCGTTTACCTACAAGGCCAATGACGGCACCACGAACTCGAACGTCGCCACCGTCACGATCAACGTGGCCGCGGTGAATGACGCACCGGTCGCGGCCGTGGACAACTACACCGCCACCGAAGACACCGCGCTCCACATCGCCGCACCGGGCGTCCTCGGCAACGATTCCGATGTGGACGGCAACACGCTCACCGCCGTGCTCGTGGGCAACCCGAGCCACGGCACCCTCACGCTGAATGCGGATGGCTCCTTTACCTACACGCCCGAGGCGAACTTCAACGGCACCGACTCCTTCACCTACCAAGCGAATGACGGCACCACGAATTCGAACATCGCGACGGTCACGCTGAATGTTTCGGCGGTGAACGACGCACCGGTCGCGGTCCTGGACAGCTACACCGCCACCGAAGACACCGTGCTCACCGTCAACGCGCCCGGCGTGCTTACCAACGATACCGACGTGGATGGCAACACCCTCACGGCGGTGCTCGTCACCGATGTCGGCCACGGCACGCTCACGCTCAACCCGAACGGTTCCTTTACCTATACGCCGGCGGCCAATTTCCACGGCACCGATTCCTTCACCTACAAGGCCAATGACGGCACCACGAACTCGAACACCGTCACCGTCACCCTCAACGTGGGCGCGGTGAATGATGCGCCGGTGGGAACACCCGACCAATACACGGTCGCGGAGGACGGCACGCTCAACGTGTCGGCGCCGGGCGTGCTCGGCAACGACACGGACGCCGAGGGCGATGCGATGCACACCGTGCTCGTCACCGACGTGGCGCACGGCACGCTCACGCTGAATCCCGACGGCTCCTTCAGCTACAAGCCAACGGCCAACTTCCACGGCGACGATTCCTTTACTTACCATGTCAGCGATGGCACGGCGGAATCCGGCGACGTGCTGGTGACGCTGACCGTGAGTTCGGTCAATGACGCGCCGACCGCAACGATCGATTCCTACAGCATCGCCGCGGGTGGCACGCTGAGCACGGCGGCTCCGGGTGTGCTCGCTAATGACCAGGACGTCGACGGCGATACGCTCACCGCCACCCTGGTGACCGGTGTCTCCCACGGCACGCTGACGCTGAATCCCGACGGTTCCTTCAGCTACACGCCCATCACGGGCTTCAGTGGTGCGGATTCCTTCACTTACAAGGCGGGCGACAGTACGGACTTCTCGGCCGACACCACGGTGTCCATCACCGTCTTCACGGTGAACGGTGCGCCGGTCGCCACGGCGGACAGCTACAATGCGACCGCGGGCGTCGTCCTGAACGTCGCGGCCCCGGGCGTGCTCGGCAATGACACCGATCCGGACAGCAACCCGCTGCACGCGACACTCGTGGGCAATGTGGCGCACGGCACGCTGTCGTTCGGCACGAATGGCAGCTTCACCTACACGGCGGCGTCCAACTTCAGCGGCACCGATACGTTCACCTACCAGGCGAATGACGGCTCGCTCGATTCCGCTACCGTGACGGTCTCCATCGTCGTGGCGGCCCCGCCGGTCAATCACCCGCCCACGCTCACCGTGCCCGCCACACTGACGACGGCCATCGGCACGCCGGTGCCCTTCACCGGGACAACCACCGACCAGGATGGTGACACGGTAACGGTCACCTTCACCGGCCCGGCGCACGGCACCATCTCGGGCACTGGTCCGAACTACGTCTACACGCCCGGCGCCACCTTCGCCGGCACGGACACCATCATCGTGCGCGCCGATGACGGACATGGCGGCGTGGTCTCGAAGACCATCCACATCGATGTCGCGACGCCCGACTACGCCGTGGGCAACTACGCGCTCTTCCTCTACGACACGAGCGGCGAGATCGCCGGCCACATCACGCTCACCTGCACCAAATTCGGCCGCGCCACGGGCGTGGTCACCGTGGGCGGCGTCCGCTACACGATTCGCGGTTTCTTCGGCGGTGCGCCCGTGCGCATGCTGCCGCGGTCCAAGAATGTGGGCAGCGTGGTCCTGAACCTCAACCTCGACCAGACCAACCCGCTGCAACCGGAAGTGGTCACCAGCGTCACGGATGCCGCCGGCACCTACACCGGCCGCAGCCCGCGCTCGCCCTACAGCAAGACGCATCCCGCCACGCAGGCCGGCAAATACACGCTGATCGCGTCGCGCCAGCAGAACATCATCGACCGCACGGGCATCACCCCGGCGGGCGGCGATAGCTCCACGCCGGCTGTGGCCTCCGTGCTCACGGTGCGCGTGCAACCCACGGGCGTGGTCATCTTCAAGGGCTACACCGGCACCGGCTATGCGCTCACCTGCTCCAGCTACATCATGCCGAATCGCCAGGTGCCCTTCTATGCGGGCCGCCGCGCTCCCGGCGCCAGCATCGCCTATTCCTCGCTGACCTTCCCGGCGGATCGCACGGCCCAGCCCGAGCCCTCGGAAGGCCCGGCCATCACCGGCACCCTGCGCTGGCTGGCCAATCGCGAACGCCGCATCGCCACGCCGATTGACGCGGAATACGCCGTCCTCGGCGCCCACTACGTGGCGCCCGCCGATGGCACCGGCTTGTTCAATACCTCGAGCATCACGCTAAGCCTCAACATCCCGAGCTACGCCGACCGCGGCCTGGCGAATCCCTGGGAGGAAACGCGCACCGTGGCGGGCAACAAGCTCCCGCAGCTGGGCACCAGCGTTTCGGCCACCCGGCTCACGCTGAGCACCGGCCTCTACCTCGGCCGCGTCCAGGGCCGCGTCACGCGCCCCTACTTCGGGGTCATCATCGAAGGCGAAGGCATCAACCTCGGCCTGGGCAGTCTCCTCGACTTCACCGAGTTGGGCACCTGCGAACTTCGCCCGGTGATCAGCGCACCGGCGGGGCAGTAGCCCGCCAAGGACGTTCCTCGGGCCGAAGGAGCATCTCGAAAAGAGAGTGCCTCTTCGAGCCCGGGGAGCCCTCTGCGGATGCCATTCCCGCGGAGGATGCTAAAGGCAAGGGGCCGCGATGCCCCGACTCCTCGAATCGTCTCACCAGCCCCACCAATGGACCGTCAGGCCCGTCTGGTGGGGCGGTATGCTCCATACGCTGGGCGGCGGCATCGGGGCGATCTTTGGAAACTGGGCCAAATGGGACGAGTACCGCGACGACGTGGTCCCGCGCATTCTACCGGATGGGCGGGTGTGGCAGCGGACGGACCAGGCGGAGCTGGAATTCGTGTTGTTCATCCTCGGGCTGCTGGTCGTCTACGTCACCATCCCGTTGTGGGTGCCCTATCAAATCCTCACGAATCTCACCGCGCGGATCACGGTGACGGAAGACACGTTGAGTCTCCAAACCGGCATCCTTTTCAAACGCCAGCGCTCCCTGCCCCTCGCGCAAATAGAAACGGTGGACTTCCAGCGGGAATTCGGCGGCTCCGCCTTTGTGGTCATCCGGGCGAGCCATGGCTGCAAGCTGGAGTTGCGGCGGGTCGCGGAATACCAGGAACTGCGAGCGCTCCAGCCGCCGGAGAGCGGGACGTGGGCGTGAGGATCCAACGGCGATCCCTCCAAGAAAGATCCGGCCCCAAGGGCCGGAATAACTTTGCGCATCCGCTCTTCCACCGACCATTTGAGGAGACCTGCGCGCGGCGGACATCTGCCTTGGTCGGACCATGTCCGATCCCCATTCCTTGGAAAACAAGCGTGAGAACCTCCGCCAAGCCGCTTACATCCTGGCGCGACAACAACCGCTATATCCAGCGCTCGAAAAATTCATGGAGACGGAAGTGCCGGTGGAAATCGCCCGGCGCATTTGGGATCTCTACCGGGAAAATCAGGACGAGCCCGCCTTCATCAGCGAGATGGAAAGCCTGGCACTGCAGTGGAAGTGAAGCCACCGCTCGCCGGCACCCTCCGCTGGAACCGTCTGTCGCCGCAGCCGGAAGGCTGCGGATTGCGCCCACGATTGCTCTGAATCCGCTCTAATTTTGGGGACCGAAGTTGGCGTTGTTCTCAATCATCTGCGTATTGGCCGCATCCTGGGCCGCCTGGCTGGCAGCGGCGGCATTGGCATCATTCATCCGCTGGATGTCCTGCAGCATTGCTTGATTGTCTGTGACGGCACTGGAGGCGGTGTTTGTATCATCCGATGAGGAACTGGAGATCTCGGATCCGCCGCTGGACTCGTAGACGCGGTGATGCGTCCTGGCAGAATAATGGGAAGCGGTGCAGGCGGTGCTGAAGGCCAGAACAAGAACGAGCGCGAGGTATTTCATAATGGATCGTTCCGGAAGATGCGGAGAACCAAGGCGAAATCCGCGCACACGGCATCATCCTTTGGGAGGAGTCGGACGGAGCCAGCGGAGCCTATTAGTTCGGCGAATTCGTGACCGGACCGGACCGCGTATCGATCCCAGTTTGCACGAAGTCTGCGGCATCGGCGTCCTGCTTCGCGCGCATTTTCTGCCAACTCTGCGTCCACGTCCGCTTCGGCTCGCCGTCGTCATCAGTGCCTTTCGACGCGCACCCCGAAAGCATGGCGGTCAGGGCAAGAGCGCAGAAAAGCGGCGTGCGAAGCATGGTCATGCGCCGCCTCTTACACTGGGTGCGTCCTCCCCGCAATAAGGTGTTCGCCTATCGACCGCTCGCCGCTGTCTCAGCTCTGTCCGGGATTCGCCTTTTCCGCCCATTTTGTAAAAAGTGCTGGATTCCCGTGCGAACCGACCTATACGTCCACCTCCCGCACGCGCGGTTAGCTCAGCGGTAGAGCACTACCTTGACACGGTAGGGGTCGCAGGTTCGAACCCTGCACCGCGCACCATCTAGAAGATGTGACCTCCAGCGGGTCAAGGGGACGGTCTGCCGCGCCACACGCGAAGCGCGCGGAACCAAGCGGTGACGGGATGGAATCGTGGGGAGCACGCAAGGAAAACGAAACGGCTTTGGCCGAAATCAGTGGGTTCAATCCAAAGTATTTACGACCTGCTTCTGGCGCTGGGAAATCGCCCAGAGCGGTGAGGAGGAAATCCTCCAATCAAGCACAAAGCAACGCCAAGCGCCGCCGCATCAGAAACGCCGCTCCGGAGTGCCAAACATCCGCAATTTTTGCGTCCGTTTGAGGAGACGCGTATCACCGCTCCAATGCTTCCGGAATATGCGGCCCGCCGACTCGGAACGTGTTTCGACGGGGAGCGTTTCGACCAGCTCGCCAGCGAGGTTGTAGACGTCAATGCGCGGGGCGTTCAGTTCGTGAGCTAGCTGCGTGGCATCGTGAATGGCTTCGGTCTTGGTTTTCTCATCCGCGTAGTGGCCTCCGGGGATACCAATATGCCAACCTTCTGGGGTTTCGAAAACTCGGACATTGGGGACGGTTTTCATGTCGGAAATATGACTGGAATGTCGGTTCATGCAAAGATTCTTTTCTTAAAATTATAAGTCCTCATTCCTATGAAAACGTGATTTTGTTTCCCGTGAGTGCGCGTCGAGCGCTTTCTACGAGACACGAAATGCAGCGCCCCCGCGCATCGCCGCTTTCAAAGCGATGCTGCAATGCGTATCGCTGGGGTGTGCCGGAGCCCGAAGATCCAGATCCACGAACGAGATTGGAGCAGGATCTCTGCATCCATATTTTCACGGTGTCCTCCGCGATGGTGGGGGTATGCCTGACGGTCATCGGGCTGTTGCGCGTGCTCATCCACATGCGGAAGACGGACACCATGGCCGATGACCTGCTCGCGCTGGATTCCGTCCTCTTTCTGTGTTCCAGCCTGCTTTCCTATTGGACGCTGCGGACGCGCAGCACCAAGCGCATGCATCGGCTGGAGCGGATCGTGGATGCCGTCTTCCTCTCCGCGATGCTGCTGATGGTGGGGATTTGCGGGTTTATCACGTACGCGATTTCCATCGGGTAGAGCGGTTTCAGTGGAACCGAAGTGCACCTCCGGGGACGGCGCACTCTGGCGTATCCGAGCATCCGAATCCGCGAAAAGGAGCGCTCCAACAGAGTAAATCTTCGTTATTGATAACGAGTCGCATTTTCTTCTAGCCAAAGAAAGGCTGCCCATTCAATGTGCGCGGCTCATGCAATTCCTTTCTAAGTCTCTTGTTCGTGCCTCCCGCCGTTCGCTGGGCCTGGGCGGCGCTATTTTTTGCGCGGTTCTTGCGACTGCGACCGAATCTCAAGCCGATGAGCATCTCTTCGGCTGGGTGCGCGGTGCGGAAACGCTGCCTGGTGGCCATGCCGACGCCTACCAATTCTTCACCCTCCGCACCGGCAAAGCGGCTGGACGGTATGAGGCTTGGGACTTCGACACCGAGGTGGAATACGGCCTTTCGGATAAGTTCCAGCTCGGCGTCTCGGTGGAGCAGCACTACTTCGACATCGATAACGTGGAGGAGCTCGACAACCAGAACCGCTACCAATTCGGCGGCGTGGAACTCTCGGCCAAGTATCGCTTCCTGAGCCCCTTCAAGGACAAGATCGGCCTGGCCCTCCGCCTGGAGGTGGCCTACCTCGCGCAGGACGATGTGGCCGGCATCGAGCAGGAAGAAATCGACGTGGCTCCGGAGCTCGTTCTGCACAAGAACTTCCTCGATGACACGCTCATCACCCACTTCAACATCGGCGGCAAATTCGCCTGGGGCAAAAAGCCGGCGGAGGAATACGACCGCGAGTTGACGATCCAGGGCGGGTTGGGTGTCGCCTATCGGTTCGCGCCGAATTGGTTCATTGGCCTGGAAAGCCACTGGCGCTCGGAATTTCCGAAGGCTGATTTCCACGAGCACAGCGTCATTTTTGCCGGTCCCAGCCTCCACTACGGTGCGGAAAAGTGGTGGGCCACGCTCTCCTATGGCTATCAAGTCTACGGCCAGGGCATCGACGAACCACGGAATGGAAAGACCTACGCCGAGGAGGCCCGGAACGAAGTCCGGCTCAAAGTCGGCTTCAATTTCTAAAACCGACGGACGTTCCTATGAATTCGTGGATCAAAATTCTGCTTCCTCCGGCGGCGATCATCGGTCCCGCGGTGGCCGGGTACGCCACGACCTATCTCTCCGTGGAGCAGGCCCAGCGCGCCATTTTTCCGGGCGCCAGCTTTACGGCGGCGACCGTGAAACTCACGGCGGAGCAGAAAAAGGCCATCGAGACCGCGAGCGGCGTGCGCCAGCGTTCCGACGAAGTCAAGGCGTGGCGCGTCTCCGGCGGCGGATGGCTCATCGTGGATGAGGTCATCGGCAAGCACGAATACATCACCTTTGCGGTGGGCCTGACGGCGAATGGTGCGGTGCGAGGCGTGGAAATCATGGACTACCGCGAGTCGTACGGAGGAGAGGTGCGCGACCCCAAGTGGCGCGCGCAATTCACCGGAAAGACGAAGGCGGCTCCGCTGAAGCTGGACGACGACATCAAAAACATCAGCGGCGCCACGCTCTCTTCGCGCCACATCGCGGAGGGTGTGCGGCGTCTGCTCGCCATCCATGCCGTCGCGCTCCAATAGCGGAGTGCGGCGCGCCCGGCCGCTGCTCGGGACGATTGTTGAAATCGCGCTCCCGGGTGACGGCGAAGACCGCGCCGCCGCCATCGCTGCCGCGTTTGGCGTCGTGGAGGAAGTGCAGCGGCGGATGAGTTTTCACGAGGCGGAGAGCACCCTCACACGGGTGAATCGCGAGGCGGCTTCCATGCCGGTGCCCGTGGACGCGTGGACCTTTGCCGTCCTGCAAATGGCCGCGGAGCTGCATCGCGACTCCGGAGGCCTCTTCGACATCGCCGTGGCGCCGCGGTTGCAGGAACTTGGATATTTACCCGGGCCTCGCCGAAACGGCGCCGAGGGGACTTTCGCAGACGTGGAACTGATCGCCACGGAAGGCGGAGGCACCGTCCGCTTTCACGTGCCGGGTCTCGCCCTGGATCTGGGTGGCATTGCCAAAGGCTTTGCCGTGGATCGCGCCGTGGAGTCCTTGCGCGCGGCAGGCATCGTGAGTGGACTCGTAAATGCTGGTGGCGATCTGTGCGCATTCGGCGAGGCACCGTTTCCCGTGGTCATCCGCGATCCAGGAAATCCCGGCGCCTCACTGCTCACGCTGGAGCTCCGCGACGCCGCGCTGGCGACCTCGGCCCATTATTTCGCGGATCGCCTGGCCCCAGCCGCACCCCAGCCGCCGATCGTTTTTCCGGGCGCGCACCTCGCATCCACCGCTACTCCCCTGCCCCGCTCGGTGACGGTTCATGCGCCGGGTGCCATGCTCGCGGACGCGCTGACTAAAGTGGTGATGTTGGATCCCGCGGCCGCCCAAGCCATGCTCCGCCGGCACGGAGCCGCCGCACTTTTGGTTTCGACGGACGGCGAAGTGATGTGCACTGAAGATTGGAATGCAACGCTCCACGTTTCGTCTTAGCTGGCCTCTCAAAGGCGTGGTGTATCTCAGCTTTCTCGCGCTGCTGGTCACCGGCGCGCTGTGGATGTACGTGCAACCGCACCTCGAAGACGAGGCGTGGCAGGCGTGGGAAAAATTCCCGCGGCTGATGATGAAAATCCATGGCGGTGCAGCCATGGTGGCGCTGCTGGTGCTCGGCGCGGTGACGCTGCACATCAAGCGTGGCTGGAAGGCGAAAAAGAACCGGCTCTCCGGCGTGGTGCTGATCGCGCTCTGCGTCTTTCTCATCCTCACCGGCTACGGCCTCTATTACGCGGGTGACGAAGAGTTCCGCAACTGGCTCAGCCGATGGCATGGATGGATCGGGCTCGGCACCTTGCTCATCCTGCCCGGGCATGTCGTGGTGGGGCGGCTAATCATGCGGCGCTGGCACCGGCGGAAGCTCGAAACCGCGCCCTATCGGCCGCCGACAGAGCATCCGCATTTGCCGTAGGCGAGAACGGCGGATCCCTATTTCTTCCGACGCGTGGTCATCGTGAGGATGGTGTTCCACTTGCCGTCGTCGCCTCGGAGCGAAGAGGTGAAGAGACGCTCGTCGTCGCTTTTGAATTCCGTCACTTCACGGAATTTGCACTTCTTCCCCGGCTCCATGGGCGACGGGCCCTCGGTATCGAGCGTGAGAATCTTGCCCGTGGCGTCAACGCTGCCTTCATATTTCCACAGATAGCTGGAGGAGGAGTCGATCCACGTCCCGACGTATTTCTTTTTGTCGGGGTCGAAGCCGAGGGTGAACTGGCTGGCGAACGGCATGCCCATCATGTTGCCTTTGCTCTCGGCCAGCAGCCAGAAGCCGCCCAGCAGGCGCGAACTCTCCATGCCCTTAGCCTTCATCACCGGCTGGCCGGGACCCATGCTCATCTCGATGTCCGATTCCCATTCGCCGACGAATTTCTTGAGCCATCCGTGTTCCTTCACCGGCGCGGGCATTTTGAAATCCTCGGCGGGCAGCGGCAGCGTAGCGACCAGGAAGGCGACCAGCCAAACGCCAAAGCGGCGGAAGGGCGTGTCATGGCGTGAGGTGGAGGGCAGGAGGTGTGGCTCGGTGTGATTCATGGCGGGAAGAGTTGTCCCAATCGTCCTTCGCCCATGGCGAATGGCAAGCCGGTGTTTGAAACGATCTGCGCGCATCGAATCGAGCAACGCGATCTTGGAGTGCGTTTTCGCGACAGAGCGATTTTGAAGTTCAACCGAGGCCACGATTTTCCGCGTGCTTGTACACCGCAAATCCAGCCGCCGATCGCCAAAGGCGGTGTCGCGCTGTCGCTTCCCACCGCACTTCAAGATCGCCGCTCGATAGGCCTCGCCTTCGCTTTGAAAAAAGTCGGGAGCCGATGCATGGTGCATCCTCACATGTCCATCGAGCACCTGCGCGCCGCTTTTGAAGAGAACTTCGCCCATCACGGAGAAATTGGGGCCTCGGTCTCGGTATGGCAGGATGGGCAGGAGCTCGCCTCGGTGGCGGGCGGCTGGGAAGATCGCCAGCAGACGAAACCGTGGAGCGCAGATTCCCGCGTGCTGGTGTGGAGCGCCACGAAAGGCCCCTCGGCGGCGTGTGTCCTCCGTGCGCTGGAAACGCGCGGGCTCGGGCTGGATGTCTTCGTGGCGGATGTCTGGCCGGAATTTGGGCAGGCGGGGAAAGGGACGATCACCATCGGCCAGGCGCTCTCGCATCAAGCGGGCATCCCCGCGCTGGAGGAGAAATCTTTCGTGCTCGATCACGCATCCGTGGCGCGAGCCATCGCGCTCCAGGCGCCACTCTGGCCGCCCGGGACCGGGCATGGCTACAGCCCGCGGGCGCATGGAGCCCTGCTCGAAGAGCTGGTGCGCCGCCTCGCCGGCCAGCCGCTCGGGGAGTATTGGCGGGAAAATTTCGCCGGCCCGATGGACCTCGATTTTTGGATCGGCCTGCCGCCGGAACTGCACGCGAGCGTCGCGCCTGTCTTTCCGCCCAAGGGCGGACTGCCGAAGGACGATCGGTTTTACGACGCCTACCAAAAGCCCGGGACTCTCACCCAGCGCGCCTTTGCCTCGCCCAGCGGGCTCGGCGGCGTGGCGCAGATGAATTCCTCCGAGGCTCGCGCGGCGGGGCTGCCGGCGCATGGGGGCATCGGCACGGCGAACGCGCTCGCGAAATTTTACGGGATGCTCGCGAGCGGCGGCACCTTTGCGGGGCGCCCGTATTTTTCCGAGGAGACGCTCGCGTGGATGTGGACACCGCTCACGCAGGGACCCGACCGCGTGCTGCTGACGGAGACCGCGTTCAGCGCCGGCTTCATGCTCGATCCCGTGCACGATGGCCGCAAGGTCCGCCAACTCTTCGGGCCGGGTCTCCGCGCCTTTGGTCATCCTGGCGCGGGTGGCAGTCACGCGTTTGCGGATCCGGATCGGCGACTCGGCTTCGCCTACGTAATGAACCAAATGGAGCCGGGCGTGCTTCCCTCCGGCAAGGCGCAGCGGCTGGTTGCGGCGCTGGAGCGCTGAGACTTCTCTCCTGTTACGTCCCGCGCTTGTTGCCCCAGAGCTGCACGTGCAAACGGCAGCCGAGACGCCAGCCTGTTTCCTTGCAAACTTCCGCCAGCTCGCGGCTGCGCTCCGCGATGGTCTCCGAAGTGGTGCCCTCGGGCATAAGGATCACGCGCTCCGCCAGCACCGGCAGGTCGCGCAAATTCGCCGTGAGTTCCTCCACGTCGGCACGATTTCGCACCACCACTTTGAACTGGTAGGGATACTGCGCCATCCACTCCCGCAGCACAGAGGCATTCCACCGTGCGGCTTCGTGGCGGGCGCTCCACGCGCCGGCCTTCTCCACATTCGGCGTGGAGTGCGCGAGCTTGGGGCTGAGCGAAGCGAGGTCGCAAGCGGCGCCCCCGGGCGGAATCGTCGCCGCGGTCTCGATGGTGATATGCCGGCCATCCGCCCGCAGCGCGGCGAGCAATTCGTGGATCTCTCGCGCCACCATCGGCTCGCCGCCCGTGACCACCACATGGCGGGCGCCGTGCCGGGCGACTTCCCGCAGGATTTCCTCGGTGGTCATATCTGCGCCTTCCGGTTTCCACGAGGCATACGGCGTGTCGCACCACGCGCAGCGCAAATTGCAGCCCGACGTGCGGATAAAAACCGACGGCACGCCGACGAGTTCACCCTCACCCTGCACGGAATAGAAAATCTCAGAAATCAGCACCGGCTGATCCTCTCCTTTCTTGGGGCCGTCGTCGAGACGGCTCTCGCACACCCCACGCACCCAATATGCACCTTAGCGGTTGCGGATGTCACGGACGCGCGTCCGGCCACCGCCGCCATCGCTGCCCCCGCCGGTGGTGCCTCCTTGCCGGTATCCATTAGTTCCACCCTGTTGGCCCCCTTGTGGAGCGCTCATCCCTCGGCCGCCGTATTGCTGCGACTGCCCGCCAAAGCCTTGTCGCGGCTGGGCCTGCGGCTGCAGCGTCGGACGCGGGATTTGCGAAATGCCACTGCCCGAAACGGTGGGTGGACGCGGCACTGTAATGTTCGCCCCCGGCGGCACCTGCAACCCCTGCGGACCGGAAACCGGCCGGCGCATCCCAGGTGCGCCACCCGGCGGCGGAGGCGGCGGCGTCGCGTTCCGGATATTTTCGTCAAACTTCACCGTGCCCGTTTCGCCCGTGTTGGAAACCAGCTCGACGGTCGTTCCCCCCGGCACGTCCGACCAATTAACCTTCGTCACTTTAAAGCCACCCTCCTCCTTGTCTCCCACCAGGCGAATGGTTTGGTCATCGCCATGGCGCTGGATGACCACGAAATCCGTGCCGAGCCCGCGCAGCACGATATTGGCAAAAGGATCCACCTTCGCCGCCGGCGCTTCCTCCACCTTGGTCGCGAGGACGAAAGGCGAGTCCTTGGTCATCTCGGCATACCGATCCTTCCCATAGGGCGCGGGAATGATGTCGTCTTGCGCAAAGGCAGGCGCGGAGAGAGCGGCGAGCAGGAGCAAGGAAGTTTTCATGGGCAAGAAGACAAAATGTCAGGGTTTGGACCCGCGAGCAAGGCCGCGTGTTCAAGATGGCTACCAGGGATAAAACCGGTCGAAGAGAGAAGTTGCGGTGTTCGTCTGTAGAAGCGGCTTCCCACCGCGAATCTGTTTAGCCACTGAAGAGCTGGCTAAGACGCTTCAGCGGCCACCCCGGAACTCACGGATGCGGACGCGGGCTGCCTCCGGGAGGCTCGGACTCATTCCCTTGTTCTGCCCTCCTCTATACAATGACTTCGGTTGAACCTTCGGCTGAACCACGGGAGTGACCGGGTGTGGTCCCCCTATCCCGCCAGCCAGGGGGGCCTTCGGCAGTGTCTTCCCCTTGGCGGCCGCCACGCCTTTCAAAGCGGAATTGGCCGCGGCGGGTGCAGCGGGTTTGGGGGAATGGACGAGGTTCTGATCAAAACCAACGTCTGCCGTTACCCCACTGTCTGACCTCAAGGTGACCGTTGAAGCGCCCGGCACATCGGACCAGTTAATCTTCTGCACCGTGAAGCCCTGCTTCGACTGGCCGCCGACGAGGCGGATGGTCTGGTCGTCACCATGGCGCTGGATGACCACAAAGTCCGAGCCCAACCCGCGCAGGACCATATTGGCAAATGGATTCTCCGCGGGAGGTGGCGGCGGAGGCGCCTCATGGGACGGGCCAAAAGGCGATTCTTTGACCATCTCCGAATAGCGATCCTTGGTGAACGCCACCGGGATGGACTCATCGCTGGCGGCAAAGGCATGCACCGCGAATACGGCGGGAAGGAGCAAAGCGACTTTCATGAGATCAGTGTGTGATGGTGGCCCCGTAGGAAACCCCACCCCACTCGCGAAAGTTGCGCGTTGCCCTCCCCCCGCCCCGAGGTCAATCCAGCGTCTTCAACCCCTGCACCACGCTCATGCGCGCAGCAGAGATGGCCGGAAAAATGGCCGAGAGAAGTCCCAGGACCGCCGCCGCCAGGGCTGCGAGCCCGAGCATCTCGGGGGTCACTTCCCAGGCGATGAACATGCCGCCCGAAGCCTTCTTCATATCGATGGAATGGTAAAGCCACGTGGCGCCGCCGGCCCCGATGACAGCTCCGAGCAGCGCCAGGCCAAAGCTCTCCGCGACAATAAAGGCGCACAGATCGCGCCGCTGAAAACCGACGGCCTTCAGGATCGCCAATTCCCGAAACCGCTCACGGATGGACATACTCATCGTGCTCGCGGTGACGAACAGGATGCTCAACAGCACCGCGATGCTCACGCCGCCAATCACCGTCTTGATCCCGCCGAGCATGGAGACGAAGGACATCTGAAACGCGCGCTCGCTTTCTGCCCGCACTTCGTTCGGAGAATTGGCAAACTCCGCCTCGATCTGGCGCGAAACACGGTCGAGCGCATCGGCCGAACTGAGGCGCAGCCACCACATGCCGGTCTGCCCCCAGTTGTTCATCGCCTTGTCGAGATAGCTGTGGTGAAAGAAGACGTTTTTGTCGTCGAGCGTGCCGTGGTAGGTGCCGGCGATGCGCACTTCCATGGTGCACGGATAGATGCCGCTGGTGAGGGTGAAGCGCGTTCCTTTCTTGAATCCAAGCCGCTTGAAGAGCGGGCTGTTCATCGTGTCCTGTCCCACGAGGCAAGACGTCTGATCCGACACCCAGTCCTGAAACTCCTCGGGGTCGATTTTGATTTCGGAAAGCAGCTTCGGCAGACTCTTGGCCTCGATCGCGATGGTGCCGAACATGAGCTGCTCGCCTTCGATCTTGCCGCCAAACCACGAAAAAGGTGTGACCATTTCCACGCCGGGAATGCTCTCGATCTTGCTGCGCTGCCGCTGCGGCACGGTGGACGTGATGGCGATCTTGTTGCGCACTGCCATGCGCAGCGAGGTATCGCCCTCCACCGGCGGCTTGGTGAATTCGCGCAGCACGACCATGAGCGTCACGAGCAGGAAAAGGCTTACCGCCACGCTCATCACGCTGAGCAGCAGCCGGCGCTTATTGCGCACGGCATTGCGCACGACAAAGCCGAGGATGCTCAATCGCGCAGCCTCCCTTTCTCCAGGTGAATGCTGCGCGTGCCATACTCGGCGGCGCGCGGATCGTGCGTGACCATGATCACTGTCTTCCCCGCCTCAGTGCTCAGTGTCCGCAAAATCGCCAGCACGGCATCGGCGCTTACACTGTCGAGATTGCCCGTCGGCTCGTCAGCGACAATGAGCTTGGGATCGGTCACAATGGCGCGCGCGATGGCCACGCGCTGCTCCTGCCCGCCGGACATCTGCCGCGGCAGATGCCGGGCACGGTCGGCCAGGCCCACGAGCTCGAGCGCCGTGTGCACCAACTTCTTGCGCTCGGAGCTGCCGAGTTTCATCAGCAGCAACGGCAGTTCCACGTTTTCATACGCCGTGAGCACGGGGATGAGATTGAAGCTCTGAAACACGAAGCCGACCGTTTGGTTTCGCCAATCGGCGAGTTGGGAATCATCGAGATCCGTCACCATCACATTCCCCACCCGGCACTTCCCCGACGTGGGCCGGTCAATGCCCGCCATAATGTGGAGCAGTGTGCTTTTGCCCGAGCCGGATGGCCCCATGAGGGTGAGAAATTCGTGCGGGCGGATGTCGAGCGATACGCTATCCAGCGCCCGCACCTCGGTCTCGCCTTGATGATAAATCTTCGAAAGATTCGAGATGGTAACGATGGGTTCCGGCTGCACGGCAAAAACCAGTAGGCGAGGTGCGGGAGGAGAGCAAGTGCCGCAGACAAAGGAAGGCGCGTGCTCGCCGCTACCCTTTTTGCAAATCCCGCACGCGGTCTGTATAGAGCAATTGGTGCTCCTGCTGCGCCTCCGCCCAAGTCCGCGGAAACGGACGCTTGCCCAAGACTACTTCCTCGATCGCCACGCGCATCTGATGGGCACAGGTATTCGGCCCCACGGTGCCGATGCCCGTCGCCAGCCCGGGAAAGGCGACTGACGTCACCACCGACGAGACCGCTTCCCCCGTGCATGTGCCTTCGGGAATGGTTCCATGCTTGATGAGCAACAGCGCGGCGCGGGCGGCGAGATAGGGATTCACCGTTTCCGCGAGGCGCATCGGGACCCGCATGGTCGGCGCGGCGATCACGTACATAATGGGCATTTGCTGCGTCTCCACGATTTCCGCGGCTCCCACCAGCAATTCGCCATGGTGCCGGGTCCGAATGAGCGCCTGCAATCGCTTCTCCACCCCCCAGCCAAACCGCTCGGAATACAGGTGGTCGATGCCGCCATCCATAAAACCGAAACTGTTGGCCGGACTCACCACGGCGTCCACGTTGAGATCGAGGATGGATCCGCGATGCACATGCACGCCCGGCAGATCGCCACAGTGCCGCTCCCAGGCTTCCGCCAAATCGTTTTCCACTGCCGCGAGATGAATTTTAACAGGCCAGGTCATGGGCCGGGAACATCTCCAATTTGTTCCCGCCCACACAATCTTGAAGCGCGAGAAACGCACTCCTCCCCGCCCCCAAACTTGAATCCAAGCCGCTAGTGCTTGTTCCTCCGGGATCGCCGCCAACTAATCGCCGCCAGCCAAAACGCGAACAACTGCGCGACTTCCGGCATCGCCGAATCGCATTCCACAAAAGCGCGCCGGGTGAAGACATGCGCGGGCCGGATGACGCCCACGACCACGCCTTCCACGACGATCTGAAAAATCCGGCTGAACGCCGAGGCCGCCTGCACCGTGAAACTCACGGCATCCGTCCGCACTTCAAACGACCGGAAGAAGGCGCTGGGCTTCTCCGCCTCGGCGCACACCATTCCGCCCTGCGCCAGCGTCCAGCGCCCCTGCATCCAGCTCTGCTTGATGATCGAAAACTCCGCGCCGTTCTCCAGAGTGATGCCCCCGCTTTCGCCGAACGTCGTGAAACTCAAGTGCGCCGCTCCATTGGAAAGGCCGAATACACGATAATCCCACGAGCAAAACGCAGCCGGCAAACAAGTGAGCATGGATGGATGAAAGAGACCTCGCATTCTTTAGCGCCCCATCGAAAACCGACAACCTCGGCGCAAGCATGGCGAGCGTCGGGCGGCTAGTTTGGAGTTTCGCCTTTCGGCGGCAGGCGTTCTCCCTTCACCAGCGCCACCGCGAATGTCGGCGCCATCGCCTAACCGGAATATGGCTCATCCACCACCAGCCGTTTCCCCATGCTTACACAGTCATCGATCCCAAATCCAAGGCGCTGGTAAAACGCGATCACCTGCTCATTGCTCGTCCGCGCCTGCAGATTGATCTTAGGGCACCCGCGCGCCCGCAGCAGTTCCTCCGCGTGTTCCATCAAGCGGCGCCCATAGCCGCTCTTTTGCAGGTGAGGCGCGACGGCGAGATAATTGATCCAGCCGCGGTGGCCTTCGTACCCAACCATCGCCGTCGCGATCAGTTCCTCCTCGAGCACGCCCACGAGAAACAGCTCCGGCGACACCGCCAGCTTTCGCTCGATATCCACCCGCGGATTATTGTGCGGCTTCACGAGCCCGCAGCGGACCCACAACGCAATCACCGCGAGTTCGTCAGCGTGGAGATAAGAGCGAATGATCATGGCGCGAACGCTGAAGCTCGCTGAGGCGACGCCGCGCGGCCAGCCGGATGTCAGGCCTTCGTAAAAATCGCGCCCACCGTGGGGCTCGACATGCACCAGAACCACACGCAAAACTTCCCGAGCCATGGCTGACGAAAAAATCAACACGCATCAAAAGGCCCTCACCGTAAACCTCGAGAAGCGCTGGTACGGCAGCTTCGCGGAAATTGGCGCCGGGCAGGAAGTGGTGCGCTGGTTTTTCCGCGTCGGCGGCGCCAGCGGCACCGTGGCAAAAAGCATGTCCGCCTACGACATGGCGGTGAGCGACGCCATCTATGGCAACTCCGGCCGCTACGTCTCCCGCAACCGGCTCCAGGCGATGCTGGACCACGAGTTTCAACTCAATATCGACCGCCTCTCCGACCAGCGCGGCGACAGCACTTCCTTCTTCGCCTTCGCGAACACCGTGGCCACGCGCAACTTCGCCGGCACCAATGAATGCCATGGCTGGATGGGTGTGAAATTCCAGGCGCAGCCGCGGGACCAGGCCAGCCAGATCATCATCCACGTGCGCATGCTGGATACCGACGTGCAGGCCCAGCAGGAAGCGCTCGGCATCGTCGGCGTGAATCTCTGCTACGGCGCCTTTTTCCTCCACCACGAGCCGGAGGATTTGGTGGAAAGCCTGCTCGACGGCCTCACGACGGGCCGCATCGAGGTGGACATGATCGAGTTCAGCGGCATCGAATTCCGCAACGTGGACAACCGTCTCATGGCGCTGAAACTCGTGCAACTCGGCCTCTCCGGTGCGGCCATGTTTGGCCCGGATCGCTCGGTGCTGCAGCCCAGCGAAGTCTTTCACCGCAAGGCGGTGCTCGTGGAGCGCGGCAGCTTCCGCCCCCTCACCCATGTGAACGTGGACATGATGCGCTGCGCGGTGGAAAAATTTACCGCCCTCGAGGAGGTGAAAGGCAAGCCCGTGATGCAGGTGATGGAGCTCACCATGCACAATCTGCTCGCCACCGGCGCCATGGATCGCCGCGACTTCCTCTCGCGCGCCGAGGCCCTCGGCGCCTGTGGCCACACGGTGCTCATTTCGGACTACAGCGAATTCTACCGTCTCGCTGCCTATATCTGGCGCATGACCACGGAGCGCATCGGCCTCGTCCTCGGCGTGCCCACGCTCCTCGAAATCTTCCAGGAAAAATACTACTCCCAACTGCCCGGCGGTATCCTTGAGAGCTTCGGCCGCCTCTTCAAAAACGATCTCAAGCTCTACGTCTACCCGCTGCAGGAGGGCAACCCCGAGCTCCGCACCGTGGAGAACCTGAGCGTCGCCCCCGAACTGCAAAAGCTTTACGAGTATCTGCGCGACCGCGGCAGCTTCGTCGGCCTCGATAACTTCAAGCCGGAATACCTCTCCATCTTCAGCCGCGACGTCCTCAAGCTCATCGCCGCCTGCGACGACTCCTGGCAAAACATGGTCCCACAGGCAGTGGCCGATCTCATCAAGAAACGGGGCTACTTTGGCTACAAGGCGAAGCAAGCGTAGCACCCGTCCCTTGGTGGCGTGACGCTCTGCGTCGCGCCTAATGTGGCTCCCGACTCCGTTCGGGAGTTCAAAGCACAGCGCAGAGCGCTTATTTTATCAGACGTTTGTGCGTATCGGGCGGTTCAAAAGCTGGGCGCGGCGCGCGATGCTTTCAAACTCCCGAACGGAGTCGGGAGCCACATTAGACGCCTCTTCATTAAGCGCGACGCAGAGCGTCACGCCACCAAGGGATGGGCGCTACGCTCCGTTAGATCATTAACCGCCTGACGAATCCGTTCAGAGCTAAACAAATAAGGGGCCGGAGGGCCTCACTCCGGACCACCGCATCACGATTGCCACGCACAAAAACGCAGAAGCGGGAGCCTGCCGGTCGCGGCTCACTGGCCGTGACCACCCAGGCCCCCGCCCTGCAACCAACCTGAAAGAGTTACCGATCGTCCCGTCCCGACAGCAGCGGGAGCAGGTAATAGAGCAGATAGCCGAGCGACGTGATGAACGCCGCCACATAGGTCCACCCGGCCGCGTCGAGCGTCTTGCGCACGCCGTCCGCTTCCTCGCCCGGGCGGATGTAGCCCATGTGGCCGAGGATCAACTTGGCCCGCCGCGAGGCGTCAAACTCCACCGGCAGCGTGATGAGATTGAAGAGCATGATGATGCCCCACGCGATCGCCAGCACCAGGAACCCGGTGTAGGGCCTGATGAGCCCCAGGCCGATGCCGAGGAACGGCAGCCACATGGTGATTTGGCTGGCATACGTGGTGATGCCCACCGCGCTCATGCGCCACTGCAGCGGAGCGTAACTAATCTTGTGCTGGATGGCGTGGCCGCACTCGTGCGCCGCAACGCCCAGGGCCGCGAGCGAGCGCCCGCGAAAATTCTGGGACGAAAGCACGAGGCGCTTGTGCATCGGGTCATAGTGGTCCCCGAGCATTTCGTTGGACTCCAGGATTTCGACATCGTTGATGCCGGCCTGGCGCAGGATTTCCGCGGCCACGCCGGCCCCGGTGATGCCCGAGGCGGCGCCGACCTGGCTGTAGTGCGAGTAGACGCTCCGCACCCGGGCCGTTGCCCACAGCGACAAGGCCATGGTGCCCAGAAAAAGGATGATAGAGAATGCGAACATAAGACTGAGTGTATTTCGAATTTAGCCGGCAATCTGCGGCTGCCAGCGGGCCGAAAGTTTAGCGATACGTTCCCGGACGGCCATCCGACGGCGCAGGCGCTCCACCATGGGCAGAGCCGCGACCGCGGACATTCCACGGTGGAGCTTCACAAGGGCAAGCTCGGCGATCCGGCGAATCCATTCGTGGCTCTTGCCGAGGCTGCGGCCAATCTCGCGAAAGGACCGCACCGCACGGTTGCCGAGGCCGAACTTGCTGCTCACGACGTCCAGTTCCCGGTCGTCGAGATCGTGCAGGGCGGCCACGACTTCATCCTGGAGCTCCTGGTTGGTCAGGACTTCCGCGGGGTCGGGCGCCGATTCGTCGGCGAGCCGGTCGAGTTCCCGCAGGGAAGAATCATCGTCGGGGTCGGTGTGCGCATCGAGCGAAGCGACTTGCACGCGATCGCCTTCGATTTCCGAAAGCTCCTCGACCGTGAGGCCGAGTTGGCCGGCGAGTTCCTCCTCCGTGGGCGGGCGGCCCAGCTTGGCGGCGAGCTCGTCATTGAGACGCGCCACCTTGCGCAGGCGCTGCGAGCGCCACACGGGGATGCGGACCGCGCGGCCCTGCGCCGTGATGGCGCGATGGATGCGCTGTTTAATCCACACCGCGGCATAGGTGGAAAATTTCGTCCCAAAGCGCGGGTCAAACAACTGCGCCGCGCGCATGAGGCCGATGTTACCCTCGGAGATGAGGTCGGACAGCGGCAGACCGTATCCGCCATAGGGGCGGCTCAGGGCCACCACCAGGGGAAGGTGGGAGCGCACGAGTTTTTCCTGCGCCGGGACGTCCCCTCCGGCAGCCTGCCGGGTGGTTTCGTCCAGCTGCTCCGGGGTGAGAGGCGGCTGCGTGGCGATTTCGCGCAAATAAATGGCGAGCGCTTGGCTGTCCGCATATTTGGCACTGTGGATACGATTCATAGGTTTTTGGTTGCGGGTCCTGATGTATCCGATCGCCCTCATTTAGGATAATACATGTTTTGGATTGCAGACTTCCATTTTTTCTATGTATATTCGGCACAATAATCCTTAAGGAATCGATTCTTTGTTCAGTCGGGGCATCCAGCTGCCCCGGGCGCTCCGATAACGGGAGCACCTCCCGACCTGAGGGTTGCGAATCTATGGAATGGCTTAACTATCACCACCTGCGTTACTTCTGGATGGTCGCCCGGGAGGGTTCCCTGCGGGCCGCGGCGGAAAAGCTCGCGGTGTCCCAGCCGTCCATTAGCGCCCAACTCAAGTTGCTGGAGGAATCCCTCGGCCAGCCTCTCTTCAAGCGCGCGGGCCGTGGCCTCGCCCTCACCGAGACCGGCCGTGTGGTCCTCGAGTATGCGGAGGATATCTTCCGGGGAGGCCAGGAAATGCTCGAAGCCGTGCGCAGCGGCGCCGGCGGGGGCCCCCCGGCTTTCCATGTGGGCGTGGTGGATTCCCTTCCCAAAATCGTGGTGCGCCGGATGCTCGCTCCCGTGCTCTCCAGCCCCACCCCGCCACGACTCGTTTGCAGCGAGGGTCTCCTCTCGGATCTCCTGCCGGACATTGCCGCCCACCGCATCGATCTCATCCTCGCCGACGAACCCGCCCCCTCCAGCCCCTACCGCCTCTTCAACCACTCCCTCGGCACCTGCGGCGTCACCTTCTGCGCCCCGCCCAAACTGGCCGTGAAGCTCCGCCGCCGCTTCCCCCGCTCCCTCGATGACGCCCCCGCCATCCTTCCCGGCGAAAGCACGCCCCTCCGCCGCGCGGTGGAGCAATGGTTCGACGCCCAGGGCCTGCAGCCGCGGGTGGTGGCCGAATGCGACGACGGCGCGCTGATGAAAATGTTTGCCCGAGACGGTGTGGGCTTCATCCCGGTGCACTCCGTCGCCGCCGCCGACGCTTGCGCCACCTTTCACCTTTCCAAAATCGGAGAGGCCCCGGATTGCCACTGCCATCTCCACGCCATTACCGCCGAGCGCCGCCTCAAGCATCCCGCCATCCTTACCGTGACCCAGCACGCCCAGGAAGCCGTCTTCGGCCGGTCCTCCAAATCATCCTCGGCGACCAATGCGGAGTTGCCAGAGCCCGAACCGGCGGCAAAATAACCGTAGCAGCGTCTTCCAGCCGCTTTGAAGATCGGGCCACAACTTTACTCCGCCGAGTGGCCGCCCGCGAAAAATCTCTCTCATACCGAGCCCGTCCACCGATTCTACACTGTCGTTTTATCGGTGTTGAACAATCCACCATCACCTTTCGTCCAACTCATCCAATGAAAAAGCTCCTCAGCATCCTGACCGCCCTCGTGGCCACCACCGCTTTCACCTTCGCCGCCAACGGCGGGTGGGACGACGATTACAGCAAGGCCCTCACCGCCGCCAAAGCGGACAAAAAGCTCGTGCTCCTCGATTTCACCGGCAGCGACTGGTGCGGATGGTGCATGAAGCTCGACAAGGAAGTGTTTTCCAAGGCCGACTTCAAAGCTTTCGCCAAGGACAACCTCGAGCTCGTCACCGTCGATTTCCCCAACAGCAAGAAGCTCCCGCACAAGGTGGTGAAGCAAAACGACGAACTGAAGAAGACCTTCAAGCCGAATGGCTTCCCGACCCTTGTCCTCGTGGACGCCGACGGCAAGGAAGTCCACCGCATCGGAGGCTACAGCCCCGAGGCTCTCGAAATCCTGAAGAAGGCTGTGGACGCGAATAAGCCCAAGTAGGGCTTGAGCTGTCGCCGTTCGAATCTGGCGGAGCACGATGTCGCTGCGACCGGAAGGTCGCAGAGAACGGTTACGAGTTCTCACAAATTGCTCGAAACCGGCACTCGGCTACTTCTTTAAGTGCGGGCCGTTTTAGAAAAGTCGCAGCCGGTTCCTACGACCTTCCGGTCGCAGCGACATCGCGCTCCGCCACATTTCGAGCGGCGACCACTCCATTCGACCGCTCAGTTTAACGACACAGCCCCGCACTCAGGTCGAAGGCAAGTAGCCCAAGCGCGCGCCCGCGCCCATCCGCCTGTCTCAAATTTCAATTAAGCTTGCTCCATTTTTGACTGAAATGCAGCCTGCGCCGTCCAGGCCACCTTTCCATGAGACCCATCGCCATCCTCGCCATCGCCATTCTGGCTGCTTTTTTCATGCCTTGGATTACCGTCACCCAAAAAGACCGCCAGGGCCTGGAAGTAGCCGGTTCCGCGACCGGGCTCGATATGGCGCTCCACGTGGACAAGTTTGATCAATACTTCGGCGGAACGGCCTCGAAAAGCCTCGGGAATATCAGCATCTCCGTCTGGTTCTGGGCGCTTCCCGCCCTCGCGCTGGCCACGGCCCTCACCGCTGGCAAGGGATTACCGGCACGTTGTCTCGGCCTGCTCACTGGCCTCTATCCTTTTGGCTGGCTGACCTTCGGCTACCTCCAAATTCCGGCCGATAAGCGTTCGGAATCGCTCAAATGGCTGGGAGATCACTTTTCCAGCTTTGTCGGAGTGGGCGCCTACGTCATCCTGCTCGCCGGACTCATCCTCATCGTCCTAAGCCTCGCCGGCATCGGGGCATCCACCGACGAGGAATAGGGCTCAGCGGACTGAGAGGGTCACCCGAAGCTACGCCGATCAGTTTGGAGTTCCGCCTTTAGGCGGACAGCGTGTGGATTCTCATGCGCGCAGCCGAGCGGGTGCGCCGCTGCCCGGAACGCCCAGGCCAGTCCGGCCCGGACCGTCCTCAGTCGGCTTCTTACTGCGCGAAGCGCCAAGCACGATGGATTGCTATTTCAGCGCCGAATCTCCACCGAAGCTTGAATTCGCTGTATCCGCGCCCATCCGCGCCCATCCGCGGTTTCTTTTTAACCGCGGATAACGCGGATGGGCGCGGATGAGTGAGTTCCGAGATTTCCAGATACGCGAAGACTGAGAGGGCAATGCCATCTGCCTGGCGCTTCGCGCGCTGGAAAGCCGACTGAGGACGGTCCGGGCCGGACTGGCGTGGGCGCTCCCAGCGGCAGCGCACCCGCTCGGGCGCACGCCTCCCAAGAACGCCATTCAGACCTGTAAGACTCAAGGTCCTCTATGGCCTTTGTGCCTTCGGTGTTCTTTGTGGTAACGCTAGGGTCCCCTGACGTCACTCCGCCGGCGCCGCGACCGGTGCCCCGCGTGGAGCATCTTCGATAATCTCCACCGTGGCCTTGCCACCGTGCTTGGCCGCAGCCACCGCAAGCAGGTTTCGAATGGCCGCGATCGTGCCGCCATGTTTCCCCACGACCTTGCCGATGTCGCTCTGGCGCAGACGCAGACGAAAGACCGTCTTCTTGCCGACTTCCTCCTTGAGAATAGACATCTCCTCGGGGAACTCAACGAGCTGGCGGAGCACGAATTCGAGAAATCGTTCCATAGAGATTTTCTAATCTAAGGAGAATCGATGCGAAAAGCGCAAAGTGCGGAGGCTCTTGCGAGACTCCGCACTTTGGCAGAAAATTTTGGACCTCCGGATAGACCGGAGTGTGGCCTTAGCCTTAGGCAGCAGCCGTGGCCTTGCGCACCTGCTTCACGAGCGTGCGCACGGTGTCGCTGGGCTGGGCACCATTCTTCACCCAGTAATCCACGCGGGCGAGATCGATGTTGGCGTTCACGCCTTCTTTCTTCGGATCATAGTTGCCGATGATCTCGATGAATTTGCCATCCCGCGGGCTGCGCTGATCGGCAACCACCACTTTGTAATACGGGACGTTCTTTGTGCCTTCGCGGCGGAGTCGGATGACGACCATGGTATGTGTTTCGGTTTTCGGATTGAGAAATTGGAGCCTCGGTCGAAAGATGTCCCGCAGCCGTTTAGGCCGGCAGGTCTTCTTCCCTCCGAGGCGTGTCCTCCGCCCCTCCACCTCCCGGTTTACGGCAGGCTAAAAGGCGGTTCCCTTCAAATTGAAGGGCGGGGACATTACCCGTTCCCCACCAATTGCCAAGGTCTTTTTTCACCCAGAGCGATGGAATTTCAAAGGCCTAGTGTCGGCAGCATTCGCCACTCCCATAGGTCCTATTCGTCCCATGGGGCCCATAGGTCCTATCTATACAGGCACCGCACCACCCACATTCTCCCGCCACAAAAACTCCCACCTCCCACCCTTGACCCCGCCCCCCTCCTTCCTCTCAAAGTCCCCGCATGGCATCTGTGACCACCCGCGTCCCCGCTACTACTTCCAACCTCGGCCCCGGCTATGATTGCCTGGGCATTGCTCTCGGCCTGTCGAACCGCGTCACCATCACCCAAGGTGCCGCCGGGGAACTGCCCCCCATCGTCGCCGATGCTGGCCGCGCCTTCTTCGCCGGGGCGAAAGTGGATCCCTTCGCCTTCTCCTGGGCCATCGGCGGCGAAGTCCCGCAGGCCCGCGGACTCGGCAGCAGCGTCACCGTCCGCCTCGGCGTCATGCACGGCCTGAATGAGCTCGCCGGCAGCCCCCTCACCTCCACCCATCTTTTCGAACTCTGCGCCCAGCTCGAGGGCCACCCCGACAATGCCGCGCCCGCCGCCTTCGGGGGCTTCACTGCCGCCCGTCCCGGCGCCGAGACCCTCCGCTGCGAAGTCGCGCCCGAGCTGCAATTCGTGCTCCTCATCCCCGGCTTCGAAGTCTCCACCCCCGAGGCCCGCCGCATCCTGCCCGACGTCCTCCCGCGCCGCGACGTGGTGATGAGCACCGCCAACGCCTGCCGCATCACCGCCGCCTTCATGCTCAAGCGCTACGACCTCCTCCGCGGCTGCTTCGCCGACGGCCTCCACCAGCCCTACCGCGAACCCCTCGTCCCCTTCCTCTCCGCCGCCATCGCCGCTGGCGAAAAAGCGGGCGCCATCGGCGGCTTCCTCAGCGGCAGCGGCTCCACCATCTGCTGCCTCACCCTCGAGCGCCCCGAAGACGTCGCCGCCGCCATGCTCGACACCGCCCCGCCCGGCGCCCACGCCGTCGTCACCCAGGCGGATAACCAGGGGGCGACGATTTTGGCGGAGTGATTACCATCGCCGCAAACCAGCAAGTCACGAAATAGTGTGCGTTGAAAGCACCCGCTATTAGCTCACCGGAACAATTTGCTGCAGCGGCACGCCGAGTTTCTTCGCCTTTTGCACTGCCCGCGCAAATCCAGTCCGCATCGCCCGTACTCGCATCTGTCCCTCAGTCTTGAGCTTTGGATCGAGCAGCTTCGTAGAAGGATTGGGAAATTCGTAAACTTTTCCTCCCGCCGTCACCACGCGAACCAATTTTGGTTTGCCGATCACTTTCTTCTTCGAGGTGCTCATGCAGGATATTTTGCCCGAGTTCTCGCAGTTCGTCAACGGAGTCATAGAAATGCATCTTCGTCGGTTTCAAAGGACTCAATTTTCCGCCACGATTCACATGGAGACGAAATGAAACCCGCACCTCATTCCGGTATTCCGAGGCAACTGCCAAGACGGTCTCTGGCGCTCCAAAGTGTGTCCGTGCCATGTCATCAATGGGAACAATTCGACCCGACTTTGGGTCCAGAGCCCTTTGGATCATTCCCTCCACCGATTCGCGAAAGTCTCGATACACGAAATGAACTTCCACCATCCGCCCCGCGTCGAGTGCCTTCCGCACTTGCAAGGAAGCTCTTGCTTCGTTTGAAAATGTCGTATCGACCACAAAGTCGATACCAGGTTGTTGTACGGCCGCGCCTAAAATCGTGCTCTTCCCCGTCGCCGAGCCACCAGCCGTGAAGACCACGGTATTTTCACTCGTGCAAGGCCGGGATAGCAATCGATCAAAAACGAAATCCGTGGCTTCTCGCGCCACTGGATAGAGTAATGGTCCAAGAACGATGCGTTCTTCCGGGTGCTCGGCGTAGCGAGGCATTAGCATGAAAAGATCATCGGCGTTGAGCACCACTTTTCCATGGCGCCGCATGGATTCGATGGTCGCATCCACGTCTCGATGCAAAAGTTGATGAAACTCCTCCTGCTCCTTCATTGAGCGATTCATCGGTTTTCTATCGCGTTTCGTCACGCCAAACTCCATCAGCCCCCTCCCCCTTGCCCTTCCCCCGCATCCCCTTTATCCTGAAGGCCATTAGATAATCCTCTAAGCGCGTTGCGCGCCTGCTGGTTGTCACTCCGTTCATGATGCTACGCTCCATCCATTTAGTTTTGGCCGTGGCCGCTACCTCCGTGGCGGCGCAGGCGGCGATCTCCCCGGAGCAGGCTGAGTTTTTCGAAAAGAAGGTCCGCCCCGTTCTGTCCGAGCAGTGCTATAGGTGCCACGGCCCGGATAAGCAGAAGGCCGAACTGCGCCTCGATTCACGCGAGGGCATCCTCAAGGGCTCGGACAATGGGCCTGTGGTCGTCCCGGGTGATCCGGACAAGAGCTCGCTCATCAAGAGCATCCGCCACGATGGCGACATGAAGATGCCGGAGAAGGCGCCGAAGATGCCGGAGGCGGAGATCAGCGCCCTCACGGCTTGGGTGAAGATGGGGCTGCCGTGGCCGGACACCGACAAGCCCGTCGCAGGGAACGACAAATCGAGCCTCCTCAAAACACACTGGGCCTTCCAGCCGATCGCCTCGCCGCAGCCACCGGCGGTGAAAGATACGGGCAAGTGGGTGCAGGCCCCGATGGACCGCTTCGTCCTCGCCAAGCTGGAGGAGAAAAATCTTCCACCCTCGCCCATCGCGTCGCGCTACACGCTCATCCGCCGGGCCACATTCGACCTCACCGGCCTACCGCCGACAGACAAGGAAGTCTCCGACTTCCAAAACGATCCCGCTCCCACGCGCGCAGCCTTCGCGAAGGTCGTCGACCGCCTGCTCGCCAGCCCGCGCTACGGCGAATGCTGGGGCCGCAACTGGCTCGACGTCGCGCGCTACGCCGACCACCGCGGCTATCTCGCCGGCAATGACAGCCGCGAGTATCCCTTCGCGTGGACGTATCGCGACTGGGTCATCGCCGCCGTCAACAGCGACCTCCCGTACGACCAGTTCCTCATCCAGCAAATCGCCGCCGATGAGCCCGGCTCCGGTGCGAAGCCCGAGGACCTCGCCGCCCTCGGCTTCCTCACGCTCGGCCGCCGCTTCCTGAACGACCAGAACCTGATCATCGATGACCGCATCGACGTGACCATCCGCGGCACCATGGCGCTCACGGTCGGCTGCGCGCGCTGCCACGACCACAAGTTCGACCCGATTTCGACGAAGGACTACTACGCGCTCTACGGCGTGTTCGCCTCGTGCGATGAGGAGAAGGACCCCGGCAAGCTCCCGCTCATTCCCGGCGGCAAAGCCACGGACTCCTACGAGAAACAGCGCGCCGATCGCGCCGCCGAGCTCCGCTCTTTCGATGCGCGCGCCGCGAAGCATCTGTCCCAGGCCATTCGCATCGCCACCGGCATCCCGGCCGTGCTCCCGCCGGAGTCGATTGAGACCGCGCTGCGCTCCCGCTTTTTCACCCGCAAGCTGCGCGATGAACGCAAGCAGCTCGAGACCAAGCTGGCGCAAGCCGAGCTGAATCCTGGCGCTCCGCCGCGCGCGCATACGCTGTTCGATCGCGCTACGCCCGTCACGCAGCACGTCTTCATCCGCGGCAATCCCGGCCGTCCCGGCGACGTGGTACCCCGTCGCTTCATCTCCTTCCTCGGCGGCGACGCGCATCCTTTCCCGGATAAAACCAGCGGCCGCCTCGAACTCGCGCGCGCCATCGCCAGCAAGGACAACCCGCTCACCGCGCGTGTGATGGTGAATCGCGTCTGGGCGCACCACTTCGGCGCCGGCCTCGTCCGCACGCCGGGCGACTTCGGCTCGCGCAGCGACCCACCGACGGAGGGCCCGCTGCTCGACTACCTCGCCACGCAATTCATGACGAATGGCTGGAGCGTGAAAAAGCTCCACCGCGAAATTTTGCTCAGTGCCACGTGGATGCAGGACAGCACGGTCCGCCCCGACCACCAAAAGCTCGACCCGGACAACCGCCTGCTCGCGCGCCAAAACCGCCAGCGCCTCACGTGGGAGCAGCTCCACGATGCGCTCCTCGCCGCCTCCGGCGAACTAGACGAGACGCTCTACGGCCGCCCCGTGCAGCTGTTCAAGGAACCGTCGCCGCGCCGCCGCGCCATCTACGCTTATATCGATCGACAAAACCTGCCGGCCACCCTGCGCACGTTCGACTTCGCCAGCCCGGACCTCATGAACCCGCAGCGCGCCGTCACCACCGTGCCCCAGCAGGCGCTCTACATGATGAACAGCCCCTTCGTCATGGCCCGCGCTGCGTCGCTGGTGGACGACCCCGAGTATGCCAGTACGGGCGTCGAGGAACCGCAGGTTCAGGAGCTGTTCGAACACATCTTTGCCCGCAAAGCCACGCGCGATGAAGTCGCGGCCGCCGTCGCCTTCGTGAAATCCGCGAAGACCGAGCAGCAAGCCGCCAGCACACCCACGTGGCAATACGGCTTTGGCCACTACGACGGCGCCACGCAACGCATGAGCTTCACCCCGCTGCCCCATTGGACCGGCAGCGCCTGGCAGGGCGGCCCCAAGATGCCCGACAAAACGCTCGGCTGGTGCATCCTCAATGCCGATGGCGGCCACCCCGGCCACGACCTCGCCGTGATCAAACGTTTCACCGCCCCGCGCGATCTCAGCCTCTCCGTCGCCGGCCGCGTGCATCGCGACGCCGAGGCCGGCAACGGCGTGCTCGCCCGCATCGTGAGCAACCGCCAGGGGCAGCTCGCGGAATGGGTCGTCGATCCCAAAGGAACCGTCGGCGCCCCGGTCGCCAACGCCGACCTCAAAGCCGGCGAAACGCTCGACTTCGTCGTCGAAAGCCGCGGCGACGAAAACAGTGACAGCTTTCAGTGGCACATCACCCTGCGCGCGGGCGATGGCACCCTCTTCTCCAGCCAGTCCGAATTCCACGGCCCCCTCGCCGAATCCCGCCCCCTCTCCGCCTGGGAAAAACTCGCGCAAGTCCTGCTGGAGACGAACGAGTTTGCGTTTGTGGATTAAGATCGGGCGAGGTTCTCGCCGCCCTCAAAAGGTAAACGCCGAAGGCCTTTGGACTGCGGTGATCCTTCACCGCTTTTGGTTCGAGCTTTCGCAACGCGTCCCTTCCTGTCGGGACCGAATGCTAATGGTGGCCCCCACCCCCTTCACACCCACCCCCATGAAAACTCCCTCCACCTCCGTGATCACCACCGCCCACGCCGCCTAGATCCGTCGTCGCGTGATACGCCACCCGCGTGAGCCGAACCGTGGTGCGAGGAATGAAAAGGCGCCGCCGCGGCGTGAGATGTGTCCACACACCCCGCGTGCTGATTCGAATCGTATGGCGCCCCACCATCATACAGCCCCCCTTGCCCATAGCGCGTAAAGTCCGGTTTTCCATCCGCTCGCTTCCGCCCAAAACTCTCATCGGGCGGCATCGCCATCTTCACCACACCAATCACCGCCACCAAAAAACAAACCCCCAGGAAAATTAATAGAGGATCCATGTTCGAATTGGTTCCCGCCATTGTTTCACGGCCCGTCCCATGCGCAAGAGGAGACCCGGACCTCGGCGGCGCATGGGATGCGCCATCACCTAAGGTCAACGTGGCGGCAGGCCTTCGCTCCGCCGTTCACAAATTCCATTGCTCCCTCCGCCCAGCTGGGGCTTGGATACGCCGCATGGCAATTCACATGGCCGTCCCCGTTTTGCGCGTCTCGGATGTCCACCGCTCCATGGATTGGTATCGCTCCATCCTCGCGTTCACCGGCAACCCCTTCCCTGCCGAGGCCCCGCATCAGTTTGCCATCCTGCGCCGCAGTGAGGTGGAGATCATGCTGCGCCGCGGCGCCCCCACCCGTCCCAAACCGCAGCCGTATGATTGGGACCTTTACCTGCGGCTCGATGGCACCCCCATGCGCGAATTCCACGCCGCCCTGGCCGCCAAAGGCCTCGTCACCCGCCGTCTCGAGCGGATGTTCTACGGCCTGGCCGAATTCGAGATCACCGACCCGGACGGCTACGTGATCTGCCTCAGCCAGCAACTCGACGACATGAGCGACCTGCCGACGCCAGCGGTGTGATGGCGGGGCGCCGGAAAGTGGAACGGCTTTTTAGAGCGATTGCCAAAAGTAATTTCCGGATCGAGGGGCTGACAATTGATCCGGCTCGAAGGGCGGGCGACCTCTCCGGAAGGCGACCGACTTCTCCGGCCCTTCGGGCCGGAAACGACTTTTGGCATTCGCTCTAAGCCGTGGCCTTCAATACACCCCGGCTGGAAACTTCTCGTTCCTCCGAGCACTGACCGCCACGGCTTAAAAAGCCGTTCCACTTTCCGGTGCCCATCACTTCTTCGGCGCCACCACCACTTCAAAATCACTCCCCTTCACCCGCCGCAATTCCTCTCCGATCGGCGCGATCCGCTCATCCGGCGCCATCGAGAACGCCCACTCAATTCCATTGTCCGCCATGATCATCCCGTACCGCTTGAGTGCCGTCAGCACCACCTGCGCGTCCTTCGAGAAACCGGAAATATCAAAGTCCTGCCGCAGCCGAAACCGCTCCCCCATGCGCGGCAGGTCTGGGTCTGTCAGCCGGCTCGCGTAGTGGGTCGCCGGCGCCACATACGCCTTGCGTGACTTTCGCACAGTAAACCGCAGGGCATGATCAATGGACCCGCGCTGCAATTCGTCATAGCGCACGATGGACGGAAAAATCGGCAGCCCCGCGGCATCGGTCGAGGTCCACCCATCCGGCCGCAGCTTGTTTGATTTCAGATCAAATTTCGCCGCGCACGCCGCCTCCCAACCGTGGTCCGTGTGAATCGTCTCCCCCAATTCGTAGAGCAACCGCTGCACCGGGTCGACGATGAGGGCATGCCGATCCCCGCCCAACTTCAGCTTGTCCCGCTGCACGTCATCAAGCGTCTGCCCGCGCGTTTTCGCGTCACGCTGATAGCCCGCCGGCCAGCCTTCCACCGGCACATTCGATGGGACAGGAAACGGTCCTTTGTCCGATTCATCCGGATACTTCGTCAGCTTCACCTCCACCAGCGGCTGGCCCGGCGGCACCAGGATAAACGCCATATCCGTATTCACTCGCAGCGGCTTGTTGTCTCCGACGGTCGCCACCATCTTTCGCGAGTTTTCCGCCACCGGCCAATCCGTCACGAGCTGGTTCCATGGATTATCCGGCGGAAAAATTTCGAGCGCCGCGAGGATGGCATCCGCCGCCGGCGTGTTGAACATCACCGGCTCCGTGACCTCCGGCATCTTCGCCGCCCGAATCCGCGCCAGCCTCGCCGGATCATCGGCCGCGGGTGATTCGACGATGCTCAATGCAAATACGATCGAAGACCAAAGACCAAGGCGGGAAAGGGAGGCGCACATGCCGCGCGAGCTTGGTGGACCGGCCTGCGCAGGCAAGGCGAAAAGACCATTCCGAAACCCAGCCATAAAATAGCGGCCGCGCTTGCATCGCCTCGCCTGCATGCGAAAGGTGGCGCGGATGAAGCGCAAGAAGGAGAATGGCCCAGGCAGGTCGACGACCAAGGTCCGCATTCGCGTACAGTCGCAGACGTGGGGCCTGGTGTTGATCGACCAAACTCCGCTGCGCCGCAAAGCCGCAGCCGATTGCCGGCGCGCCATGTCCCGCCTGGAAAAAGCGAAAGCCGAATGGAAACGGTTCCAGCAGGAAGATGTCGCCGCCTATGCCCGCTGGAACGCCGCCACCTTCGGCCCGCTGCTGAGCCGGAAGCGGGAGCTGGAAGAAGCAATCGACGCGAAGGAGATGCTCATCCTCGAAGTCGAAGACGAGTTGCACTTTCGCCGCGCCCGGAGTCTCTCCGAGGCCTATGCACGCGTGATGCGCCGCCGCGAAAATCCCGCCGCGTTTGCTCAGACCGAAGCTAATTTTGACGAACCGCCACCCTCCAAAGGTGCGCGAAAGACGAAAGCACACGCCGAAGAACCCCCACTCTCCTTCGACGATCTGCCCGATTTTTTCCAGGAGATGCTTTTCGCCGAGGCGCTGAAGAAAGGCGGCTTCAATCCCGACCGCATGAGCCAGCATCAATACGATGCGATGTTCGAAAAGTTCAAAACGCACATGCGGGACCGGGGCCAACCCGGCGCCGGGGAAGCATCTCCCCCACCAAACTCCGGCCACGCGTCCGAGCCGGAAAAATCCGCCGACGCGCGGCTGAAGGAACTCTACCGCCTGCTCGTCCGCCGCCTGCACCCCGACATGCGGGCCGACGGTGACGCCGAGGTGTCCGCCATCTGGCACGAAGTGCAGGAGGCCTATCGCACGGGCAACGTCGAGCGCCTTGAAATGCTCCTCGCCCTCAGCGAACTCGAAGCGGATGCCTTCGGCGAAGGCACGAGCCTTTCGCAAATGCGCTCGGTGCTCGCCGAACTCCGCCGCTCCTACAATGCGCTGCAGCGCAACCTCAAAGCCGCCAAGGCCGACCCGGCCTGGAATTTCTCCCAGCGCCCGGACCGCCCCATGCTCGCCCGCCGCATGACCTCCGACCTCAAACGAATCATCAAAGATCTCGAGTACCACCTCGAGTCGCTGGAGGCTCAAGTCGCCCACTGGGCCAAGCCTCCCGCCAAACGCCGGCGAAAGAAATCCGGAAAGGGACAGATGGACTTCTTCGGATAGGGTGAGTTCCCGGCCCGAAGGGCCGGCGGCCACAAGCCGGGGGCTTCAGCCCCCCGGGATAGAGCGATAGCGCAATGCGCCCCGAAGGCGGCGCCGGAGACCGCGGCGCCAAACAACGTGCCCGCTGACTTCCGCCTGCAGCCCCATTATTCAGACGGCGCTAATTGGACGGAAAGGAAGCGCGAATTCGCCCGCTCCGTTCCCTCGGAAGCAGCCAGCGAGAGCGGGAGCTCCAGGGTAAAAGCGGCACCTTTTCCCGGGCCTTCGCTCTCGGCGATGAGGCTGCCGCCCAACTCCTGCGCGGCCAGCACGGCGCCGTGAAGACCGAAACCGTGACCGTCTTTGCGCGTCGTGAAGCCATGACTGAAGATCCGGGTGATGTTTTCCGCCGGAATCCCGATGCCATTATCGATCACCGAGATGCGCACATGCTGCTCTCTCTGGGCGACGCGCAGCGTGACCTGCTTGTCGCCTCGGCCAGACTCGTCGCAGGCGTACTTGGCATTGCGGATGAGGTTGACGAGAATCTGCAGCACCTTGTGCTTTTCGACGGTGATGGGCGGAACCTCAGCATACTCGCGGATGGGCAAGACTTCATGCCGGCTCAGTGCGCCGGCGTTCATCCGCAGGCTATCTTCGACCAGGTCGACCACGTTGATCTTCTCGCTGATGCCGAAGATTTTGCCGTAGCTCTGCTGCATGGCGACGATCTCCTTGATGTGGTCGATGTGATCGGCCAGCTGCCGCAATTCGCGGAGGATGGATTCCTGCTCGGTCCCCAGCCGCGCGGCGAGGCGGGAAATCAGGCCGGGCAACTTCAAGCCGCGTGGGTCCTTGGCGAAAAAGTCCGAGAGATTCCCGGCGTGCTCCTCGAGCAGCTTCGCAATCTTTTCGACGGTCGCCACATCCGATTTGCGGACGCCGGCCGCGATGACCGAACACGAAATATTCACGCTGTTGAGCACGTTGCCGACGTTATGCAGCACGCTGGTGGCCACCTCGGCCATGCCGGCCTGGCGCGACGTTTCCAGCAGTTGCTTGTGCACGGTCTCCAGCTTTTCCTCCGCCTCCTTGATGGCGGTGATATCCTTCGAAACCCCGAAGGTGCCGAGGAGCGCGCCGGTCTTGTCGCGGAAAGGAGTTTTCGTCGTGAGTACCCAGGTCACCTTGCCGGGCTCGCCGGGCCACGCTTCCTTTTCGATTTTACCGACGATGGATTCGCCAGTGCGGAGGATCCATTGCTCATCCTCCTGCAGACTCCGGGCATGTTCCGGCGCAAAAAAGTCGGCGTCGGATTTCCCGAGAAGGTCGTCCATTGAGCCGAGCTGAAGGCGTTTGGCGAGGGCTTCGCTGCCCGCGAGGAAACGGGATTCCAGGTCCTTGAAAAAGATTTGGTCGGGACAGTGTTCGAGGAGCGTTCGAAACAAGTCGCGCTCATACGCCAGCTGCGCTTCGTTGCGCCGGCGCTCCGTAATGTCACGGGTAATGGCGAGTTGGGCAAAGATATCGCCATCGGCGTTGCGCAGGGGACAAGCGTGCGTCTCCATCCAGCGCCGTGTGCCTTTCAGGCCGATGATTTCATACGATGCGATGCGGGACTCGCCACGAAAGACGGCCTCATTCAAGGTGCGGAAGGTATCCCGATATTCCGGCGCGAGGAGATGGGCGACGTTCTGGCCCAGCACCACCTCGGCGCTGTCGGCCTCGACCATGCGCAGGCCGGCGGGATTCATCTCCAGCACATTGCCGGCAAAATCGATGAGCTTCACGCACTCGGGTTCCGATTCGAGGATGGAGCGGAGACGATGCTCCTTTTCCACGAGCTGCCGTTCCGCGTGCTGGCGCTCCGCGATCTCCTTTTCCAGCTCCTCGTTTTTCCGCGACAGCGCGGTCGTCCGCTCGGCAACCCGCCGCTCGAGCGAAGTATTGGCGAGGCGCAGCGCCAAAAGGGTGTAACCGATGCCAATGACCAGCAGCCCGCACACCGCATAGAGGACCATGCGGGAAAAATCTTCGGAAGCCATGGTTTGCGAAAATTGGGCGTCGTAGAAATGTTGCAGTCCTTCCGCGCGATCCCCAATGGGAATGGCGGCGATGCTGGCGATGAGGGCGTCCACTTTCGGCTTCCGCTGCAGGATGGACCGCACGTGCCCGGCCAAACTCTCGAGCTGATCACCGCCAGGGTAGTCCGGATGCTGCTCGCGCCATTCCGCCAAACTTTGGAGGGAGCGGCGAATCTCCGGCTCCAATTCCTCGCTCGTATGGAGGCAAAAAGCCAGCGTCTGCCGGGTGACTTCCTTGAGAATATCGACCACCTCATGCCCTTCGTCATCGGTGGCCGCGGAACTCGCCAGGCGATTGCCGGTGATCGGAAGATAGCGGAGAGAATTATTCAGCACCGCATTTTGGGATTTGAAGCGCTCTTGCATGCGGTCCGCGTCGTCTACCAACCGGGAGACCTCGTCGATCCGTTGCCCCAGGGCGAGTCGCTCCGGCTCCGGGACAAAAGCTGGAATCGGCGAGAGGGCTTGCACGGACCTTTTCAGGTTCTCGATCCTCCCGGGAAACGTGTCGTAGTCTTCGAGGAGGCTAAGTCGATTCTTCAGCACATCCTGATTCAGCAAAGCGGCCTGCTGCTGCAGATTCCGCACGTTGTGCGAGAAGCGCTCATGATCGGCGAAGACGATTTTGTTGGTCCTGCCATAGAAGAAAATGAGCAGCCCGAACGCGACCAGGCCAAGGAGCAGGCGGGGCAGCTTCATAGCGGGCGGCCCTCGTATTCACCTGTCAACGTTTCGAGAAACTTGACCAACTTCTGCACATCCTCGGCCGGGATGCGTTCGCCCAGTTGATAGCGGGCCATCACGCTCACTGCGCGCTCGAGGGTTTTCGCCGAACCATCATGAAAGTAGGGCGCGGTGCGGGCCACGTTACGCAGGCTGGGGACCTTGAAAACGTGGCGATCCTCTTCGTCCTTGGTGACATTGAACCGCCCGTTGTCGGCGGCGGTGACGCCTCCGCGATTGGTAAAATAGTCGTCGTCCATCGCCCCGAGCGTGGCGAACATATTGCCGCCGATGTAGACGCCCTGGTGGCAGCTCGCGCAGCCATAGGCTTTGAACTTTTGATAGCCCTCCTTCTCCTCGCTGCTCAGCGCGCTTTGCTCACCGCGCAGGTAGCGATCGAAGCGCGAATTGGGCGTGTTGAGGGTCCGCTCAAATTCAGCAATGGCGTTCTTGATGTTCTCCGGTTGCAGGCCGTCCGCATAAATTTTCCGGAAGGAGGCCACGTAGTCGGCATCGCCCTGCAGCTTGCCGACGATTTCCGGCCAATTGGAACCGAGCTCGTCCGCGGCGTGGACAGGGCCGTCGATTTGCGCCTCGAGCGTGGCGGCGCGCCCATCCCAGAATTGCTTGAAGTTGCCGGCACTGTTGAAAACCGTGGGCGCGTTGATGGTGCCTTCCGCGCCATGAATCCCGAGGGAAAATTTTCGACCATCGCTGCCGCCCGCCTGCAAATCGTGGCAACTCGCGCAGGAGACGGTGTTGTCGTGCGAAAGCCGCGAATCGTTGAACAAGCGCTTTCCGAGCGCGGCTTTCACCGGGTCCGCCTGGACTCCCAGCGGAATCGGCCGAATGGGCTCGCGCTTTTCGTGGGCCGCCGGATCCGCGGCTTCCGCCCGAGGGAACACAAATGCCGCTCCCAGCGTGACGAGGCCGGCGAGCGCCGAGCCACCACGCCGCAAGAAAGAGCGGAGACGCACGGGGGGCATCGGATATTTGGAGACGGGCATGTCGAGGTCGCTCCAACCACAGCGTTCACGATGCCCGAGCCGAGCCGTGAGAGTTGGTAATTGGGGCCCGGGGATTTGCGGAGGCTGTGGCCGTCCACGCCCGCCGACCAGCGACCCTCCGTTGCCGGCGAAGACCACGGAAACCCATTGCTGCGGCCGGCCGACTCGCTATCCCTCGTGCATGGCCACTCCGCTTCGGCTGCAACAAGGGCAAATTTGGAAACAAGGCGAGCGCTACCTGCGCATCGTCCACCTGGAGCGCCTGGAGGTGGACTACAAGTCCATGACCGACCTCGCGAAGAAGGAGGGGAAACATCATCGGGCGACGAAAAAGGAATTCTGCCGGCTGATCAAAGGGGCGACGCTGGTGACGGGTGAAGAATAGGAAAGCGCGTCGACGGCATTCCTCAACTGAGGTTTGCCCGTCGCCTCCGCCAGACGTCGGCGGAAGAAACCCGCCACAGAGCAGGTGGCCCCCTTTGGGTGGCCACCAAGGTGAAAGTGGAAACTCATCAGGGACAGCAAAACGATTGGCGTTTCTAACTTTTCGATTGCCTGGCAAATGAAATTCTGTTGCATTTAGCCAATAACGAACGCATCCCCATGCGCTGGATTGTGTTCGCTTGCCAATCGCCCATGTTCCACATCGGAAGGCGGGAGGAAAAAGCCCCCTTTGGTTGTCTTCGTGGTGCCGTCATTGCAGGCGCTTCAAACTGGCGCGCCGATCATCAGTGCCACCGCCCATGCCACTCACCACCGATTCAAAATTCATCGTTTTTGCACGGATTAATGACCTCGAGCGGCTTACCAAAGCCGCGGCTAAGAATTGGGGTTCCAACGCAGGACAACACGTCATCTTTGATGTTTGCCGGAAACTTTTCGCGGACGCACTCCTGGCCTCGGAGGTGATGTACGAAGGTTTGCAAACGTCCCCGGGCCAGGCTTCGTTTATCGTTGGGAACGCCCTCCGCGCCGATGCTTTGGCGCGAAAGATTGTCGAAAAATTCGATGCCCGTAATGGCGAGGTGGAAGACTTTACCTTCCACGTGACCGTCAGCCTGGCCATCGCCACCGTCCGCGACAACAGCAGTCTCGCCACCACCCACAACCACGAGGAAACGGATCCTTTGCTTCTCAAAAGCCATCCTGGCGAGATCTGGATTTCCGGAGCGGCGTTTCTCGGTCTTAGCCGGAAATGCCAGAAGGACTACGAGCCGGCATCGGACGGCGTTCCCGGAGCGTATGTCATGCGAGCGGGAGTCGCCTCGGATGGCTTAAGGAAAAAGTGCGTGATGTGTATCGATATGGCCGAATTCGGCCGGACGCAGTCCATCGTCGAGCAAGAAGGAGGCACCGTTGCGGTCGCCCAATTGCAGCAAGAGATAAAGATGATCATGCAAAATGGGTTTACGTCGGCCAAATGTGACTATGAGTCAGCGTGCCGCGACTTTGGCGGCGATGGCGGCAAATTTGTCTTTGATGAAGCAGAGGATGCGCATCGGGTAGCGATGGAGATTCTACATGCCGCCGAACCGTACAATGAGGAAGGTCACCGGTTGTGGCAGCAGGCCAAGACGCCGAAGGAAAAGGAGACACTCAAAAACAAAATCCGCATCAGCATGCGGTGCTTTCGCGTGGGGATCGCCTACGGAGAGCTGGCGCGAGACCGGGAGCACAGCATAGCCGGGGTCGTCGTCACCAATGCCGTGCGACTGGAAGGGGCGGGGACAACGGGCCAAGTTTTGATGAGCCCGGAAGCTCATCAACGGCTATCTCCCTCGGCTCAGCAAGAATACAGTGGCAGAGAAATGGTCCGTGGCAAAGATCACGACCAAAGCGAGTACCCGGTCCATCGCTTGGTGGTTACTCCCGCTTTGCCGTGGGAAGGAGAAGCCGCGAAAGGGAAACGGGGGCCGATCGTCATCTCGGAAGCGAAGCCAGATCTGCCGGATTGCTTTGTGCTCTCTCCGCTCAACCCTACGGACAAACGGGGCAAGTCGGTGTATCAGGATCTCATCATACCGGCCTGCGCGGATTGCGGCTTCCTAGCTCGGCGTGCCGATGAGCTTCCCGGCTCGAATCGAATCGACGTCATCTCCGGGATGCTTTCGAACGCGCCGCTGGCCATCGGCTATCTGGGTGACCCCGAACCTCATTGGAATAGTGATGTCATGCTGGAGGTTGGCTATCGGTTTGGAAGAAAGCTGCCCATCGTTTTGCTCAGTGAGCGCAGTAAAGAGGGGCGTCCCTTCAAGGAGCTGCTTCCTTTTTATCTCGCCAACATCATGGTCTTGGAGGTGCCGAAAACCGCGAAAGCGGGGCGGGCAGCCTTAGTGGCAGAAATTAAAACGGCGATTGCGGCAAACCATAAAACGGACTGGAACACGCTTTTCCCGGTGATGGAATATCGGTTTACGAACGTGCAAACCGATGTGGTGTTTACGGAACTTTCCCCAGAAGCGAAGGCGCTTTTCGAAACCGAGGTCGACAGCAATGGTCGTCTTACCGACAGGGCCAGAGAAAAGTTCAAAGCGCGTCTTACTCCCGCCCAGCATAAAGCATTCACGGACGAGCGAATGGCCATCCTCCGGAGCATACAGACCAAGGCTTTTGGCTATGACGGCAGCACGCCAATTGCGATTCCTCCGGCCCGCGTCCCCATCGTTTTCAAAGATGATCCGCCGGCCGCAAACGGAAAGCCTTTCGGATATTTGCCAGTGATCGTTCGGTACCTATTCAAAGACGGAGTGATGCACATGCGGACACTCTATCTCCGTGTTTCCGACTCCTTGAGACAAGATCCCGCGGGGCACTGGGTCTGCGAATTGTAGAAATACCACGGAGGTCACCTCGACCGTATATTCTCGCCGCTGCTCCATTGCGCCCACTGGCACATCGGCCGCGCGAGTCGCGAACGCGCTTGCGGCATTGCTTTCGCGCTATTCCCCACTTTTCCTATAGACAATTACAAATTCCCCGCTAAATCGCTCCCCTCTCATGCAACCTTCGATTGATCAAACCCGCCGTCTCCGTGTCGTTTTTGTCGGCCATGTGGACCATGGGAAGTCCACGCTGATTGGGCGGATTTTCTATGATACGAAGTCGCTGCCGGACGGCAAGGTGGAGCAGATGCAGGCGGCCTGCGCGGCCGAGAACATGGAGTTTGAATACTCCTTCCTGCTCGATGCGTTGCTGGAGGAGCAGGCGCAGAACATCACGATCGATACGACGCAAATCCAGTTTCGCACGGCGAAGCGGCCGTACGTCATCATCGATGCGCCGGGGCACAAGGAGTTCCTGAAAAACATGATCACCGGCGCGGCCAGCGCAGACGCAGCGGTGCTGCTCATCGCGGCGAACGAGGGCGTGCGGGAGCAGTCGAAGCGGCACGGGTATCTGCTGTCGCTGCTGGGCATCCGCCAGGTGGTGGTGGCGGTGAACAAGATGGACTTGGTGGGCTACCAACAGGATGTGTTTGATTCGGTGGTGAAAGAATACACCGCGTTCCTGAAACAGATCGGCCTGGAGGCGCGGCAGTTTGTGCCCATCTCGGCGCGCAACGGCTTCAACGTGGCGAGCAAGGATGCGAAGGAGATGGCATGGTACACCGGCCCGAGCATCACGGACATGCTCGATACGTTCGAACCGCCGAAGCCGCTCACGGATCAGCCGTTGCGCTTCCCGATTCAGGACATCTACCGCTTTGACGATCGGCGCATCCTCGCCGGCCGCGTAGAAGCCGGGACGCTGAAGGTCGGCGATACGCTGATCTTTTCGCCGGGCGAAAAAACGGGCGTGGTGAAATCGATCGAACGCTGGAGCGCCGCGCCGCGCGACTGGGCGGCGGCGGGCGAAAGTGTGGGCATCACGCTCACGGAGCAGATTTTCGTGGAGCGCGGCCACGTGGGCTCGCACCAGGTGGACGCCCCGATCGAGTCGAACCGTTTCAAGGCGCGGCTCTTCTGGATGGGGAAAAACAACCTTGCCGTGGGCCAGCGCACGAAGCTGAAACTCACCACGCAGGAACTCGATGCGGAAATCGTGAGCATCGAACGCATCATCGACGCCTCCACGCTGGAAGCACTGCCGGGCGACCGCGGCTACATCGCGAAGAATGACGTGGCGGAAGTGACCATCCAGGTGCGTGGCGCGCTGGCGTTTGACAATGCGGAGCGCAATGCGCTGCTCGGTCGCTTTGTGCTGCTCGATGGCCGGCAGACCGCGGGCGGCGGCATCATCTTTGGCGGCGTTTACACGGACCGCACGCAGCCGAAGTCGGCGAATATTTTCTGGAGCGAAGGCGTGGTGTCGCAGACGCAGCGCTTTGCCCGCAACGGGCACAAGGGCGCGGTGGTGTGGTTCACCGGGCTGAGCGGCAGCGGCAAGAGCACGATCGCCAAGGCGATCGAGCGCGAACTCTTCAACCTCGGCGTGCAGACCTACATCCTCGACGGCGACAACATCCGCCACGGGCTGAACAGCAACCTCGGGTTCTCGCAGGAAGACCGGGTGGAAAACATCCGTCGCGTGGCCGAGGTGGCCAAGCTGATGGCCGACGCCGGCGTGGTGGTGATCACCGCCTTCATCTCGCCGTATCAAGCGGACCGCCGGAAGGCGCGTTCGATCGCCTGCGAGGCGGGCGTGGACTTCTACGAAATCCATGTGAAGGCCGACCTCGCCACGTGCGAGAGCCGCGACCCGAAGGGCCTCTACAAGAAGGCGCGCGCGGGCGAGATTCCGGAGTTCACCGGCATCAGCGCCCCCTACGAAGCGCCGGAGAGCCCGGAGATTTCGGTGGAGACGGGCAAGCAGACCGTGCACGAGAGCCTGGCGCAAGTGCTGGAGTTCCTGCGCCCGCGTATCAAGGTCGACGCGGAGTTCGAGATCTAGGGTGGAGGTCCGGCGTCCCAACCGGCGCGTTCGTCCGTTACATATCCGCCAGCACCGAGAGCGCAAACAACAGGAAAAAGCCCGCGCCGAATTCGCAGGCTCCGGCCAGGAAGTCGTAACCGCCGTGGCGGAAGCGAACGGCGCCTCGCCAGGTGCAGAGACAGGACAGACCCAAAATGGTGGAGGTCTTCTGTCGCTCGCCCTGCGGGCAAAGGTAGAGGTAATTGAAAACCAAATAGAGAAAGAGGAGGACCAGAGCTGGCCGGATGAAGGGAGAGGACTGGAAGTAATGGCGCGAGGTATGAACGAGCCCGCGCATCCTCAGTTCCATTAAAAGCAGATAAAAGGCGGCGAGACAGACCAAACAAACCAGCATGAAGCAAAGGAGCCGCCGAAAATCGTCGACCGCACTCAATTCCTTGGCGATGCCCACCAGCACACACACCACCACCCCGAGCAACACGCGGTTCACGAGATTTTCCGTCGATAAGCCGGGCCTCCCAGACGACGGGAGCGGAATCTTGGAAGCTGGAAGTTTGCGAAAGGTCATTTATCCGGGGGCTGGATCGGCTGGCGGGGCGCGTCGCCGACCGTGGTGGGATCCCAAAAGTTTCCGCTCATCACCAGCAGGCAAAGCAGCGTGACGCTGTCTTCGAAATAGTTTTCGTGCTTCGTCCGCACGCTCGCATAGATGGAATCGAGGAACCCTTGGTTGGCAGAATCGAGCATCGCGGCGACGCCCATGGGTGCAGCGAAGAAGGTCGAGAAGTAGTCGTTCCCTTTAAGATCGGTGCCGTCGAGGTGGTAGCCGGCGTGAATTTTCTTCGCCTGGCCGCCGGTCTTCTGATTCAGCCACGCGGCGATCTTTTTGGCCTGCGCCGCGGAGGTGGCGTCGCGGTTGAGGAGCGCATCGGTCCCCAGGCGCCAGGGATCGCGGCCGGCATTGTAGTAGAGCGCGCCGTCATTCGCGCTCTCGAGGAAATGCGGACCGGCGGGCTTTGCCGCGGAGAGTGGGTGGGCACCGATGATGAAGTCCGGCAGCAGGCCGGTCTCCGAGCTGTGATTGGCCTGCAGGGCGGTGACGACGGCGGCGCAGTTGCTCGCGACCGTGTCCCACGTAGGATCTTTGGTGAAGCGCGCCCAAGCGCGAAAATGGCCGGGCATGAAGTCGGAGGAGCGCGGCTCATACTGCTTGGTGGTCCCGGGTTCGGCCCAATCGCCGAGGGTGGGCAACCGGCTTTCCTTCCCGATGGTCGCGGCGAGAATGCCGGCGAGACGCGGCTTCGCGGCGGTGGCGTAATCCACCTTTCCCGCGCTGCCCCACTGCGCATTCGCCAGCAGGAGGCCATAGGCAATGTCGGCATCGCCATCGAAAGCGCTATCGGCGCCGTCGCCTTTGTCGATGGGCACTTTCCACTGCATGAGGCGCGGATCCCGGTGACTTGGGTACGCGGCGGCAAATTCGTAGAGGCCGTCGAAAAGCTGGCGGGCGTCGGGGTCGTGCCCGGCCATCAACGGTACGATGACCATGCCATAGCCCTGCCCTTCGGAAACGGTGGCCTTGGCATTGGCTCCACTTTTGCCAAAGGCCACACGGTAGCGCGGGCGCCCGTCACTCGTGGTCCCGGCAGGCAAAAGATACGTCTTCTTCCAGTAGTCGTAGAAGGCCTGCACGTCGGCATCCATCTGCGCCGGGGTAAACTGGCTGGGGCGGATGGAGCCTGCGGCGTAAGCGACATGCTGGGGAAACGGATGCGCCGGTGATTGCGCCAACGCCGCCCCCGCACCGATGAGCAATGCGGAGAACAGGGAGAGGGCACGGGAGCAACGCATGGCCACACGATGGCTGACGCGGGGAAAATGCGAAAGGCGGGAAATCGTGCGCCGCATTTTAGGATTAACAGGATGAGCAAGGCGGGCGAGCCTCGCTCCGTTGATTCGATGGAGAAAGCACGACTGGCCGAACTCGATGCGCAATTGCGGCGGGTGTTTGGGGATATTCCGCGCCCGCTCGCGACGCGGAGCGTGGCGGAGTCGTGGGATGACGACTGGAGCGTGACGGAGGAAAGCGCCCAGGCACTCACGGCAATGGACCACGAGCAGCACTGGTGGGAGGTGACGGACGAGGAACTGCAGCGAAGTTACAGCATGCTGCGGTGGGTGCCGCCGGATTCGTTCCGGTTTTACTATACCGCATTTCTCAGCTACACTTTGCGTTGGTGGGGCGCCGGCGGGGACTTGGTCGTGAAGGCGGCGATGGAAGACATTGGCATACTTTCCTGGGACCACCGTGGCCGGCGGCAGCGCGGGAACCTCCGTTGCTTTACCGATGCCGAACTGGAGTTCATCGCCGAAACACTGATGGAGCTTTGGTGCGACGCGAAGGGAGGAAAATTCTCCGGATGTGCTTTGACCTTCACGGTCCTCGAGCATGAACAGCACGCCCGAGCACCGGCGGAGTAAGTGAGGCGAACCTTCTACGGGCACACTTCCATAATCAACGCGGAGCTGCGAGGTGGAGACCGTCGAGGAACATCTGCACGGAGACGACGACGAGGATCATGCCCATGAGGCGCTCCACCGCCATGAGGCCGCGACGCTGGAGAACGCGGGCGAGAAAGGGGGCGGCGAGCAAGATAAATGCGGTGGCGAGCCAGGCCAGGAAGAGCGCGAGGAGCCATTCGAAGCGGCGCTCCGGCTGGCGCTCGGCGATGAACATGATCGTGGCCATCACGGATGGGCCGGCGACAAGGGGCGTGGCGAGCGGGACGATGAAGGGCTCTTCCTCCGGCGGGTGCTCCATGCGGTCGTGGGTTTCCGGCGGAAAGACCATGCGCAGCGCAATGAGGAAGAGCACGATGCCACCGGAGATGCGCAGGGCATCGTCGGATAGGCTGAGAAGTTTCATCACCGTGCGTCCGCAAAAAAACACGCCGAGCAGGATGACGAGGGCGATCAGCAGTTCGCGGGCGACCACACGGAAGCGGCGGGCATCCGGCACGGAGCGCATTGCCGCCATGAAGTTGGGGATGTTTCCCAACGGGTCGAGGACGATGATGAGCGTGAGTACCGCGGACGTGAACTCCATGGGGGAAGATGGCCCGGAGAGCGGGGAGTATCCAGTGTTCAGTGTTCAGTGTTCGGTATTCAGCAGGCGCCGCGCGAGCGAGAGCGCCGCTCACACTCGCGTGGGCGGCCTTTCGAAGATCCGCCTGGCCGCCTAAAGGCGGAACTCCAAACGGATCGGCCGACGCTCGCTCGCCCACTGAATACTGGACACTGAATACTGAATACCGTTCCCGCCCTACTTCGCCAGCGGCTTCCGCAGGCTCAGCGCTTCGTCGTAGATCTCCTCCAGCTTTTGGATCGCTTTCTCCTGGCTGAAGTCCTCACGCACGCTGCGGGCAGCTTGACGGCCCATTTCCTCGAGGTGCTCGGGATGCTCGGTGAAACGGAACATCGCTTGCATGAGACCGCTGGGATCGCGCTCGGAGCAGAGCAGGCCGCTGACACCGTCGGCCACAGCTTCCGGGATACCACCGTGGTAGGTCGCGAGGACGGGCAGGCCGGTGGCCATGGCTTCCAGCATGGAGTTCGGCACGCCCTCCTGGTTTTGGTCGGAGGTCATCTCGCTCGGATGCACGAACACGTGCGCCTCGGCATAGAGCTTGGCGAGGGCGGCCTGGTCGAGGAAGCCACGGAGTTCCACGGCGTCGGACACGCCCAGTTTCATCGCCGACTCCCGCAGTTCGTCGCGCAGCGGGCCGTCGCCGGCGATGATGAAACGGGCGTTGGGATTGAAGCCGCGGAATTGCGCGAAGGCTTCGAGCGCGGTGCGCAGTCCTTTTTTGGCAATGAGCCGGCACGCTTGCACAAAAACCCAGCGTCCATCCTCGGGAATGGTCCGCTCGACGTAGGGGAACGCATCCAGCGGAATCCCAGTGCGGTTGAGCCGCAGCTTCTCGCGTGGACAGCCCCAGTTTTCCAGGGCGTCGAAGAGCGAACGCGAGCGGGCGAGCACCAGCGGAGTCACCTGCAGCAGCTCGCGCATCATGTCATCGTAACCGGCTTGGTGTGGACGCGGCTGGATGTCCATGCCGTGAAAGCTGACGACCGTCGGATGTTCCCAGCTTTTGATGAAGGGCAGCAGGTGTACGCCGGTGTGGCCGAAGTAGACGTGCATGAGATCGGCCGGACGCCGCTCCAGCGTTTTGATGACCACCTGCAGCTCCCCGCGATAGTGCACGGGCGGGAGCCGGCGAATATATTTCAGCCAAAAACGCTTCAGGAAATTTTTGCGCGCGCGGGGGAGCAACTCGATGTCGGGAAAAGGATAGCGCTCGGTCTCCACGCGCTCGCGCGTGAGGATGAACGTCTTCCACCGCTGAAGTCCAGTGACCTGCCGGTAGATGTGCCGCATCTCGGGCTTGAGGAAAGTAGTGCAGTAGCTGGCAACGGTCGGCATGTGTCGGGGGAACATCCGATATTCCGAGGGGGAGTTTCAACGCTCAACGTGGGGAAGGCGCGAAAGCCCACTTACCAGTCCTTCGAGCGCATCTTCTTCGTGGCCGAGCGGCGCTTTTTGGTTTCGAGAATTTTCTGCTGCAGCCCCCAGGGACGTTTGCGGTTGCGGCGGCGCTCCTTTTCCCGGGCACTGCGAGCGGCGGCGCGCTCATCGGCGCGGGCTTTCTCGATCGCATCGAGCAGGCGCATCCAGGCGAGCTGGCGGTTCTGCGCCTGGCTGCGGGTGTCCTGGGCGGTCACGCCCTGTCCCGTGGGGCCATGGGATACGCTCACGGCGGTGGAGACCTTGTTCACGTTCTGGCCGCCGGGACCGCCGCTGCGGTGGAAGTTTTCCTCGAAATCCTCCAAACGCAATCCCAGCGCCTGGAGGCGCTCGGCGCGGGTGGTTTGAAAATCGGGGCTGGATGCCATGCCGGATTCCTCTCACATCCTGCCCATCCCTCGCAACGCCATGCTTTACCAAAACGCCCGCCTCATTTTTCCGGACCGCATCACTCCCGGCAGCCTGCGCGTGCGGGAGGGAAAAATCACCGCCGTGGGCGAGGTGCAGCCGCAGGCCGGGGAGGAAGTGTTCGACTGCGCGGGGAGTTACCTGGCGCCAGGCTTCATCGATTTGCACATTCACGGGGCGCGGCGGCGCGACACGATGGAGGCGAGCGCCGAGGCGTTTGACGTCATCACGCGCCATCATGCGAAGGGCGGCACCACGGCACTGGCGCTGACCACCGTCGTGGCGACGAGCGAGGATATCCTGCGCGTCTTGCAAGCCGCCAAATCGTATCGGAGCCGCACGGACAGCCCCGGAGCGCGCGTGCTGGGGGTGCATGTGGAGGGGCCGTATTTTTCCACCGGACGGCCGGGCGCACACTGGCCGCACCTGATCCGAAATCCGGATCCGCGCGAATACACGCCGTGGCTGGAGCACGCGGACGTGATCACGCAAATGACGGTGGCCCCGGAATTGCCCGGCGCGCCGGAACTCATCGCGGAGCTGGCGCGGCGCGGGATCATCGCCAGCGGCGGGCATAGCGATGCGTGGGATGAGGAGGCGACCGAAGGCTTCCGGCGCGGCATGCGGCAGGTCACGCACACATACAATTGCATGTCCGCGCAGCGGCGGCGCGGGCCCTACCGCGTGGCCGGCTTGCTCGAGTTTGCGATGAGCGAACCGCAAATTCGGTGCGAGTTAATCGCCGACGGGCATCATGTTTCCCCCACCCTCATGCGCGCGCTTTATCGGGCGAAAGGACGGGAGGGCATCATCCTCGTGACCGACGCTGCGGGCGGAGCCGGACTCGCAGAGGGCGAGGCCTACACCCTCGGCACCCTGCCGGCGGTGGTGCGCGGCGGGGTGGGCGTGACGGCCGATGGTAAAGCCCTGGCCAGCAGCGCTTGCGGGATGATCGATTGCGTCCGCAACATGGTGGAAATGGTGGGCGTCCCCCTGGTCGAGGCGGTGCAAATGGCCACGGCCAATCCGGCCCACGCTTTGGGTGCCTTAGGTCTGGAAATCGGCACGCTCAAAAAGGGCAATCTCGCCGATTTAGTGGTGTTCGATGATCAATATGGCGTCAATCGCACAACAGTTGGGGGCCGGGTGGCCCATGACGGGCCATAATTACTGGAAAGCCATTTCACTCGTGGCATCGGCGATGCTACTTCTAAAAACATGAAGACCCCTCTTCGAACTCCCAAGCCATCCGACTGGCTCGACCTTGAAATTTGCCTGGAATTGGCGGGCGCAGCCATCCTCGCGGTGATTGTGTACCGATGGTTGATGTGAGCCCGAAGGGCGCGCGTTGCTCCATTCGAGGGAGAGCGTCTGTAGCCGCAGCCGGGAGGCTGCGGAGAACGCCGCGCTTCTTCTGAAACCACGCCATCGAGGCACGACGCAGCGCATCGCGCCATCAAGCGCCCAAGTGGTGACTTGCGAGCGCGCGGGCGAATGCGGATGGTGGGGCCATGGAAAACTTGCAGGGAAAACGCATTGCCGTGGTGGGCGCAGGCGCGGTGGGGTCGTACTACGGCGGCATGCTGGCCCATGGCGGGCACGACGTGCGTTTTTTAATGCGCACCGATTTGGAAACGGTGCGCGCGCACGGGCTGACGATTTTAACCAAGGGGCAAAAGGTGCATCTGCGCGAGGTGAAGGCGGCGCCGACTACCGAGGAAATCGGGCCCGTGGATTTGGTTCTGATCGCGCTGAAGACGACGGCGAATGCCGCGCTGGAAAAGCTGATTCCTCCGCTGCTGGGACCGCAAACCGCGCTGCTCACCTTGCAAAACGGGCTCGGCAACGAGGAATTTCTCGCGGCGCGCTGGGGCGCGGAGCGGGTGCTGGGGGCCCTGTGCTTTGTGTGCATCAACCGCACGGCCCCAGGAGTGATCCACCACATCGATCACGGTTCGATTTCCATCGGAGAATTTCGTCGCCCGGTCTCGCCCCGCGGGCGGGCGATCGCGGAGGCCTGGCAGGCACTGGAGGTGGAGGCCCACGCGGTGGATAATCTCGCCGGGGAGCGCTGGCGCAAGCTGCTCTGGAACATCCCGTTTAACGGGCTCTCGATCGCGGCCCGCGCCCATGTCGCTCAAGTGCTGGCGGATGACGGACTGCGCGCCACGGCGCGCGCGCTGATGAGCGAGGGACTGGACGCCGCTCGGCGGCTCGGACACGACATCCCCGACGAATATGCGGACTGGCAGATCGAGCGCAGTTACTCCATGGGGGGATATCGCGCCTCTTCTATGATCGATTTCGAGGAGGGGCGTCCCGTGGAGGTGGAGGCGATTTGGGGCGAGCCATTCCGGCAAGGAACGGCGGCGGGAGCCTCCATGCCGCGGACGGAGACACTCTACCACTTGATCGCGGCGCTGACGCGGAAATAGCGCACACGCCCTCCCGCCCGAAGCGACATTACCTCCCTAGCGCCCGCCTCGACCCGAGCGACCGGTCGCGCTGGGCGGACGCGCATCGAGCGGGTTGACGTAATCTTTCAGCCAGGATTCCTGTTGAGATGCGCCCGGCTGCAACGCCTTCATCACACTCGAACCACCGGTGGTTTGAATCTGCTTGAGACGTTCATTGAGCACTTGGTGGAATTTGCCCACGTACATATCACTGTCCTTGGAGCCAAGCCGGGCGCTTACCAGCTTCCACCCCTCCAGTCCCTTCAATTCGAAGTGATAGCGGGCCTCGGAGCCACCAAGTTTCAGATCAAAACTAGAGAAGCCATCCCAATTGCGGGTGTCGATGGTCAGCTGCTTGGCCTCGCTGAATTCCTGTTGGCCCTTGGTGCTGTGGATCAAGCCCTTCGCATTCATTTCCTGATCGAGCATCTTGTTGAGCACGTCTTCGGTCGAGATGATGCTCGTCACCTGCCGATAGTTACTCGTGAAGCGCTTGCGCATGGAATCATCGACCAGGGGCTTGACCTGATCATGCACTGCGCTGCGGTAACTCCCCCAATCCACTACTTTGTCCACCGCCGGTTCGTCCGAGGAATCGAGCGAATCCCGGAGTTTGGAGGTGGTCGAATAAGGCCAGTAGGCGAAGCCGCCAGCGAGACCGATGATGAGAACGAGGAACAAGAGGAACTTCATGGGAATAGGGGATAGGATTTACTTCAACGACTGCTCCATGGCGGGGTCCGCCTCGGCGCCGAGTTCGAGCGCCTTCTTATACGCAGCACGGCCCTCCACTTTATTCGGCGGGTTCTTCAACGTGTGCGTGACGGCGAGGTTGAACCACGCGTCGGCGTACTTGGGATCGAGCTGGGTCGCGGTGATGAGTTCTTTTTCCGCGGCCTCCAGCCAGCCTTTTTGCGCGGCGGTGATCCCGAGGTAATTGTGCGCCGTGGGATTCTTGGGATTGATGGCGAGCGACTTGGTGAGCGAGTTCACGGCGTCGTCATACTTGCCCTGGCTGTACTGCACGATGCCGAGCGTGCCCCAGCAGAAATGATCCTCCGGCGCGATGGCAAGCGCCTTGCGGAAGGTTTCCTCCGCCTGCTTCAGCTTGCCCATGCGGAACTGCACCACCGCCTTGTTGGAGAGAAGGTACATGTTCGTCGGGGCCACCGCGAGGGCCTTATCGTAAAGCTTCTCGGCCTCCGGATATTTTTCCTGGTCGAACTTCTGCTTGGCTTGCTCGGCGATGGGCTTGATGTCCGTGGGCAGCTCGCGATTCACGCTATTGCCCGTGTTGGTTTTCACGGACGGAGCCGCTTCGTCATCGGGCGATTTCTCCGGCAGGTTCGGCTTCAGCGCGCCCGGCGGATGATCGAGCTTCGCCATGTCGCCCGGCGGCTTGGCGGCCTTGGGCGCATCGGGCGTCGGGGCGCTGGCCTCGGGCGTCTTGCCCGTCGTGTCCGCGGGCGGCGTATTGGTCGAGGGCGCAGGCGAAGGCGCCGTGGTGTTGTCGGGCTTGGCCGGAGCCGCCGGAGCCGGATTAGCGTCCGGGGTCGCCGGCGCAGGAGTCGGCGCCGCGCTGTCGTTGTTGGCGCCGGCAAAAATCACGATGGTGTTTGGATCATCCACCTCGAGCTTCGGCTTCTTGAACAATCGGCGCTCTTCCTTGGTGAGGTTCACCACGGGCTGGGTGAGATAGCTGATTTGCTTGATGAGCGCGGCCGACTGGATGTTCTGCCGGTCCATTTCCATCTGCACCACCTTGCGGCGCTGGGCGCGATTCGCGTCCTCTTGCATCACGCGCATGACGATGCCTTGGAGCATCTTGTTTTCCTCTTCCATCTTCGCGCGGTCGGCGGCGCTGGCGCTCTTGTCCGTCTTGTACTGCTGGATCTGCTTGGTGTATTCGTCCACCTTCTTTTGCAGCGTGGTTACCTCGCCCTGCAGGCTGGTGTTCTTGTCGTTGGAAGCGGAGAGCTGCTTCTGCACGTCCTGCACCTGGGCCTTCAGCGCGGCGATCTCCTTGTCTTTCTGCGGGCTGTCGCTCTTAAACGTGAGGATCTGCTTTTCCGCGTCGGCGAGCTTCTTCACCAGCGTGGCGTTCTCCGCCAGCAGCTTGTCGGTTTCCTTGTTCAGCGTCTTCAGGCGGGTGATCTCCGCGCGCGCATCGTCGCGCTCCTTGGTCACCCCGGCGAGTTTCTCCGTGAGCTCGGCCTTCGATTTCTGTTCGGCCTCCAGCTTGGACTGGAGCGTTTTCATCTGCCCCGGCAGCGCCACGCCCTCCTCGGCCTTCTTCGCCACCGCGCGGCTGCGGGCGAGCAATTGGTCGATTCGCTCTTCCGCCACCTTCAGATCCGCCTCCCGATCGACGTTCGCCTTCTTCGCCGCAGCGAGTTGCGCCTCGAGCTCGGTAACGCGGGAACCACTCGTGTCCCCCTTGGATTTCAGATCGAGGACCTTGCTCTGGTAAAGTTCCGCCAAGTCCTTGGCTTTTTTCTTCTCCGCGTCGGCCAGAGCCCGCTGTTTCACCGCATCGGAAAGCTGATCGGTCAGCTCCGCGTTTTTCGCCTTTTCGCTGCTCAACGCTTCTTTCGTGGATTCCAGCTGCGACTTCAGCCGCTGCACCTGCTCGACCACATCGCCGCCGCCCACCTCCTCCGCCGGAACCGGCTTCGAGGGTCGCGAGCCTTTGGCCGTGCGCGCCGTGGGCCGACCCGGAGGATCGTTATCGATGGCCGGCAGCTGCGGCAGCACGCTCGGGCCTCCCGTGAGATCATCCGGCGCCGCGAGCGGGCCGCTCGTATTGTTCGTCCCAGGATTCGTCGCATCCGGTCCCATCTTCCCCTGCACGCGATCAATCGCCTCCTGCGTGCGCTTGAAGCGCCAGTCGCGCATCTCAGGCTGGTAGTCTGGCGCCGATTGCTTGAGGTGATTGAGCGAATCGGCGGCGGAGCGGAAATTCTTCAAAGCCCCGCGCAGATCGCCGGCGGCTTCCATTTCCTCGGCTTTGCGCGAAAGCAGGAAAGCGTTGACGTACTCCCCGGCGGCATCGGAGCCTTGCGCATGCAAGGGCGCGGTGGCCAGACCGGCGAGAAACAGGAGAATGACAAAAGTACGACGCATATGACTGGAGCAGTAAAAGGGCGGGGAAGCTACTTGAAGTCCAGCCCTCATGCAATCAGTACTCTTAGCGATCCTGTGAAGCAACCGTTACCACCATCCTCGCGCCGCTGGCTGTCTGCCGCCCAATTCACTGCCCTCGACGCGGCGGGCACCGACGCCTACCGGCTTTGCTCGGGCTCCGACGGGTGGGTGGAGCGGCTGGGCGCCGATGCCTTGGTGTGTTTTAAATCTGACACTGCTCGCGAGGATTTGGCCACTGGGCTGGCCGCCTGGAGCGCGGACGTAAAACTCGCCTCCGGAGCACCTTGGACGCCCCGGCGCGTCTTTGGAAAATTCCTTCCCCGGCAAAACGAGGACCGCATCTCCCCCACCCTGCTCTCGGGCGACCCCACCCTGCCCGCCACAGCGACGGTCCAGGAGGCGGGCACCCGGTACGGCATCGATTTCAGCGCGGGGTATTCCCATGGCCTCTTTCTCGACCAGCGGGCCAACCGGGCTTTTGTCCGGCGGATGGCTCCCCAGCGCCTGCTGAATACTTTTGCCTACACCTGCTCCTTCAGCGTCGTCGCGGCCCTGGCCGGAGCCGAGACGCTGAGCGTGGATCTTTCCAAGAAATCGCTCGAGCGCGGCCGCGAAAATTTTGCGCTCAACGATATTTCCACGGAGGGCCGCCATCGCTTCATGGCCGACGACGTGCTCGAAGTGCTCCCGCGGCTCGCCCGGCGCGGAGAGAAATTTGACACGATCATCCTCGACCCGCCGACCTTTTCGCGCGGCAATCAGGGTCGGCGCTGGCAGGTGGAGCAGCACCTCGAGGATCTCATCTTCGCCGCCCTCGAACTCACCGCCCCCACCGCGCGCATCCTACTTTCGACCAACTGCACGAAACTCGATCCACGCACGATGGAACGCATGGCGCGTTTTTGCCTCAAAACGCAGCGCCGCGGCGGCGACTTCCACCGCGAGCCGACGCTCGTAGACTTCCCGCCCGGCCACGGCTCCAGCACGCTGTGGATGACGGTCCGATAGCGGGTGATCCTCGATTCCACTCGCCGCTCTAAAACTCCACCCGCAGTTCCCGCGGCCGGGCCTCGTTTTCAAAACGAATCGTCAGCAAGCCCTCCGCCGCATCGTAGGTGAAGGAAGTGATCGGCTTTTGCTCCAACTGCACCGTCTTCGGCGCTTGGGCGGAGGTGATGAGCACCACGGCGGGCGTGGCCCCCACGCCTTCCACGGTCCACGCGGTGAAGTGTTCGTCGTGGCCCGCGGGCAGGGCCTTGCAGGCTGAGGCGATTACTTTCGGAACCTGGGATTTGACCGCGTCGAGATTCAGCAGAAAAACACGCGCGCCGGGACTCAAGGCGATCGAACGCTGCACCTTTAAATCCGAATCGAACAAGTTCACAAAGCGGCCCTTCAGCTCCTTGGCCGCGCCGCCCACCGATTCATCCAGTCCCGCGCCGATCAGGTAGGGCCCGCGCTGCAGTGCCAGGTAGTTGGTCTCCTTCCACTCCAGGCCGGCTTTCGCTGCCGCCTCCTTCGTGACGCCGGCCAACCGCGCATCCGCGGCCGCGCTTAGGGCAAATTTCACCGGGCTCTCGCGGAGCCAGATCACCGCTCCCTTTCCCACGGAGACCAGCGGAGCCGCGACCTCCGCTCCATTCGCGGACGCATTCGCCGCAAAATCGCCATCCTTCACTCCCAACGCCTCGAACAGATGCCGCCGCGGGATGCGATCGTTTTTCCCGTCCTCGTTCCACCACTCGCGGACGCGGTTGTAGGGATCGCGATCGTCGTCCACCATCACGAGCACGCCGCCTTTTTTCACCCACTCCGCCAGCGCCGGATGCACGTCGGGCGTCTGCGGTTTTTGCCCCTCGTAGCTCAGCAGCAGCACGCGCTGCGAGTCGAGAAAGCCGGGCAGGGTCACGTTTTCGAGCTGCACGGGCGTCACCGGCAGCCCTCGCTTGAGCAGCGGCAGCATGAGCCCGTACACATGGGCCATGTTCGGGTCGCTCGGCGTCGGCTGCTCCCGCTGAAACATGAGTGAATCGCTCACCAGCACGCCGATTTTTTGCGTCCCGCAATCCCATTGCGTGTCCGCCTGCTTCATGTCCGCGAGCGCCTGCATCACCACCTGCAATTCGCTCGCATACTCCGGAGGAATGGACTTGCGCTCTCCCGGCCGGGCATTGCGCGGATAGCGCCCGCCAAAAATGCGTTCCGGCCACGGCGCGACTTCGTATTGCCACACGTCTGGCTGGAGCAGCGAGGCCACGAGCGTGGATTCCCAATTGGCGCGATAGTCCGTCCAGTCGTGCCGCGGATTATCTTCCACCGGATCGTTCAGATACCACACCGAGCGCCCCGTGGCGCGCACCAGATTTTGCATCGCCCCGTACTCCAGGAACGCCGTCTCGAAAGTCCGCTCCTTGCGCACGCCGCGAAAATAGTTCGGCGTCCGCGCCGTCCCCGTCCACACCTGCGCGATGTAGCCGTCGCATCCCTCCAGCCGCGCAAGGCTCGATTCCGGGCTCACGATGCACCAGTGCGCGTAGTTGAGCAGGCTGTGCGTGGGCACATAGCAACGCACGTTTTTACCCGTGCGCTCATTGAATGCTTTCACATACGCGAACACTTGCTGCAGCGCGCGCCGGTACAGAAAATACTTCAGCTTTGACGCGCGCCACTGCGCATCCACCGAGAAATCCGGAGCCTGCCAGTCTTCGTGGTAATAGGCGCGCCACTCGCGTTTGAATCCCTCCGAGTAGCCCCCGCGCGCCCAAAATTCCGGCTCCTCCAAATGGATCGCCTCCACGCCCGCATCCAGCGCCCGCTGCACGCCGACGCACAAATACTGCCCGTAGTTTTCCGCCGGGCACATGTAATACACATCGCCGCCGTGCCCAATTTTGTGGCCGTTCCGATCTGTCTGCGCATTGTCCTCGTGGTTCACGCCGTCGTAGCGCCCATACAGATAGTCCTGGTACTCGCCCCACGAAACGCCCGTCATCAAATGCACTCGGTAGCCGCGGTCGCGCCACGTTTTCACCCGCTCGGGCAGAGTTTTGTCGATGCCATACACCATCGCTACGTCCGCGCGCAGATTGGCCAGCACACTCCACGGCTGCGACGTCTGGAAACTCGTGCGCTCCAGCTCTTGCGCGGGGTCTTCGGGAAAAGGCACGTCTTCGGCCCAAAGCGTGGCCGCCAGAGAAATCACGACCGCCGCCATGGAAAAATGAACACGCATCATCGCCAGCGTCTTCCTACGGGCGCGTCCGGCGGAGCAAGCGTGAAATGGCTAAGCATCTCCGCGGAGAAGACCCTTTCATTCCACACTCGCCGCATTTCCTTCCGCGGCTAAAATCTCCGTCTCGCTCGCATCCAATTTCATGTCCGATACTCCGCACCCTTCCGCTCCGCCCGCCGGCTGGCACTGGGACCATTCCTATTCCCGCTTGCCCGCCGCCTTTCACACGCGCGTGGACCCCACGCCCGTGCGCGAGCCGCGGATGATTCTTTTTAATCGCCCCCTCGCCGAATCACTGGGCCTCGATCCCGAACTCCAAAACCACCCCGCTCTTTTCGCTGGCAACGAATTGCCGCCTGGGGCGCAACCACTCGCGCAGGCCTATGCTGGCCACCAGTACGAATACTTCACCATGCTCGGCGATGGCCGCGCCATCCTGCTCGGCGAGCAACTCACGCCGCGCGGCGAGCGCTTTGACATTCAGCTCAAAGGCCCGGGCCCCACGCCGTTCTCGCGCCGGGGCGACGGCCGCGCCGCCCTCGGTCCGATGCTGCGGGAATACATCATCAGCGAGGCCATGCACGCCCTCGGCATCCCCACCACGCGCAGCCTCGCCGTCGTGGCCACCGGGGAGCCCGTCTATCGCGAGACCCCGCTGCCCGGCGCGGTGCTCACCCGCGTCGCCGCTAGCCATATCCGCGTCGGCACGTTTGAATACGCCGCCGCCCTCAACGACCGCGCGGCGCTCCAGGCGCTCGCCGATTACACCCTCCGCCGTCATTACCGCGACGTGGCCGGCAGTGCCGCACCTTACCTGGCCTTGCTTGGCACCGTCATCGAGCGCCAGGCGGCGCTCATCGCCCGCTGGCAGCTCGTCGGCTTCGTCCACGGCGTGATGAACACCGACAACATGGCCCTCTCCGGCGAGACCATCGACTACGGCCCCTGCGCTTTCATGGACGCCTACGACCCTGCCACGGTCTTCAGCTCCATCGATCGCCACGGCCGCTACGCCTACGGCCAGCAGCCCGAAATCGCGCTGTGGAATCTCGCCCGCTTCGCCGAGGCCCTGCTCCCGCTGCTGGATGCGGAAGAAGAGCGCGCCATCGCCATCGCCCATGCCGCCCTCGGCAGCTTCGAGCCTCATTTCCGGCACCGCTGGCTCGCCGGGATGCGCGCCAAGCTCGGCCTGTTTACGACCGAAACCGACGACGCGGCCCTCGCTGAATCGCTCCTCGCCTGGATGCAGCAAAGCAAGGCCGACTTCACCAATACCTTCCGCGCTCTCTCCGGTGAGAGTTCGCAAACTCTGTCCCCCGACCCCGCCTATCTCGACTGGCACCAACGCTGGCAGTCGCGCCTCTCCCGCCAGCCGCAGTCGCGCAACGAAGTCGTCGACCACATGCAGCGCCACAACCCCGCTGTGATCCCGCGCAATCACCAAGTCGAAGCCGCGCTGGCCGCGGCGGTGGAGAAGAACGACCTCCGTGTGTTGCAGCGACTGCTGGCCGTCCTGGCCCGGCCATACAATGATTCACCCGAACTCGCGGAATACACCCAACCTTCGAACGAGGAAGGGTATCGCACCTACTGCGGGACCTAACCGTCGTGCCAGGAGAGTAACGCCATCTTCCAGAAACAGTCCGCCGGCGGCGTGCTGAGGCCCGGAGGGCCGGTTCGACGTTAACCGGTGGCATAGTATCTGTTTAGCCTCTTGAAAGGAAGCGCGACAGAAAGGCCACGCCTCGGCAGGGGCGGCAGAACTAAATCCGCATCCCACCCCACCACCAATCGCACTTGCGCTCCGCCCCCGCCCCGCGCCACCCTCCGCGCATGTCGAACTCCACCTCCTCGCGCTTCGGTTGTTTTGGCGTGTTCATTGGGATCATCCTGTGCCTCAGCCTGCTGTTCAACGCGGGCTTTCTCGCGGGACATCTGTTCGATCTCTTTCCGCAAGAATCCAAGTTCCCGGAATACGTGATCGAAAAGGCCGGCAAGAACGTGAGCACCAAAGTGGCGGTCATCCGGCTCTCGGGGCTCATCAGCGGCTACGTGCCGGGGGATGTGGGCCCGTCGATGATCGACGATCTGAAGATTCAATTTAAGCAAGCGCTCGAGGATGACAACGTGAAGGCCATCGTTCTGTCCATCGATTCGCCGGGCGGCGAAGTGACGGCGAGCGACATCATTTATTCCGTCGTGAGCAAGGCGCGCACGCTGCGCGAAGGCGAGACGCCCACCGATGACGCGGATCCCAAAAGGCCGCGCAAACCGGTGGTGGTGAGCATGGGCAGCCTCGCGGCCAGCGGCGGCTACTACGTGGCCATCGCGGGCAACTACATTTTTGCGCACGAGACGACCTTCACCGGGAGCATCGGCGTGATCATGCAGACCTACAATTACGAGGGCCTGATGGATAAAGTAGGCGTCCATGCGGTGACCTACAAAAGCGGTGCATTTAAGGACATGCTGAGCGGCGCGCGCACGGCCACGCCGGAGGAAACGAAATACATCAATGACATGGTGATGGAGACCTACGGCCGCTTCGTCGGCCTCGTCGCCAAGGAACGCAAACTCCCCGAGGACAAGCTCCGCAACGGCATCGCTGACGGCCGCGTGCTCTCCGGCAAAAAAGCCCTCGATGAAAAACTCGTGGATGCCCTCGGCAACTTCGAAGACGCCGTGAAGAAGGCGAAGGAACTGGCGAAGATCAGCCCCACTTCCGGAGTCATCGGCTACCAGGCGGCCCCTGGCCTTTCCAAGCTGCTCCGCATGCAAGGCGCCAGCAGCGCGGACAAGAAAATCGAAGTGAATCTCACGCCGAGCACCGCGACGCCGCTGCGCCCGGGATATTTCTACCTGCTGCCTGCGAATTTTGTGCAGTAAGAATTTCGGAGCCCTTTTATGGACTGCGGCTATTTCTCTGCCGCCCAAATGCTCCGGATCGTCTCCTCCTGCCCGTAGCCCTTTGGGCAGGCGTCGCTTTTCGTATTCACGGCGTACCAGCGCTGGCCGTCGGCTGAGCCGGCGAGGCAGCGGGCGCCCGGCATTTCGAGGTAGCCGGCGGAGTCGTGTTCGCGCAGCCAGTTCGCGGCATAGCGCAGCCAATCGTTGCGCGCGCTCTCGGGGAGCTGCGCGAACCATGTGATTTCATCCCAGCCCCATACCCAGCAACTGCCCTGGCCAGACTCGCCCGGCTTGCGGCTGCGGCCGTAGTTGTCGAACTCCACGAGAAAGGGGAGATGCTCGCAGGTCCAACCGCTGGGCGTAATTCCGCCTTTGCTGCGGCCATAAATGCCGTCGCTGAAACCCACGCGCAGATCGCTCTCGCGCGGACGAGCGGGGATCTCGGCGATGCGCAGCGGGAAGGAATGGAAGTCGAGGAGCAGATGCCCATCTCGCACGAGCCCGCCGTGGGGCACATGCGCATCGCACACCACGAAGTGCCGGCGCGCGTGGGCGGCGGCATATTTACGGATGCTCTGGAGCACGCTGGACCAGTGCTCGAGCTTCGGGTCATTGCCATTCATGATCTCGGCCTGACCGAAGTGGATGGCCTCGCACCCGGCATCGAGATATGAGGCGCCGAGGAAGAAGAAGAACAGCTTCGTTTCGTCCTGGCTGACGTCGGGAATGGAGGCATTCGCGCCCCATTGATTGTGGCCGCGACCATTCGGATACAGCATCGCCTCGTAGCGAAAATGGCGTTCTTCCACTGGTCGGCCCAGCTCGGTGAAGACCCAAGCGGGAATGGCGAGATTCTCCACGTCCTTGGACACAATCTCGAAGATGCAGGCCTGCAAGATCAGTTCCGGATCCATCTCATGCACACGCGTCGCCCGCTCCTTCACGCCGACGAGCTTTTTGGGAATCGCGCTCTCCCCGCCTTCCTCGCGGCCCCATTGATACACGGAGCGCCCGGCAAACTTTACTCCGCAGTTTTTCAGCATGCGCAGGTTTTCATCAAACGTGTCGCCACGGCTGAGCAGATACATCGTGGTCATCGACCGCGAGAGGTAGCTGCGCAGTACCTCCTCCGACATGCTGCTGTCGAATTTGTAGTCGCGTCCAAACACAGGAGCGCAAAGCAGCAGGGCGCACAGGAGGAGGGTCTTCATAATGTGAAATGAACCGGCGGGAGCGGCAAAAGTTTGCGGGCGATCACTTGGAGTGCGGTGGCAAGCGACAGCGTGACACCGCCTTTGGCGACCCTCGATCGCATGCCGGACCTCAAAATTTGCGGTGCGTACAAGTCTGAGAACCGCCAAAGGCGGTGTCGCGCTGTCGCTTGCCACCGCACTCCAAGTGGCGCCCCGCGAACTTGAGCCATTCCCGCCAAGCTAGGGAGGTTTTACGCCTCCGCGGGCGGCTCAGCGGCAGGTTTCCCCATCGATTTGCGCAGCGCGGGGACCTGCTCCATGAGCTTCTCAAATTTCACACCGGTCAGCGCTTCCAGGACGGGCGGGAGCTGCGACATGATTTGCGTGACGTCGCCGGTGACCTTGCTGGCGCCACCGCCGGGACCGTTGCCGGAGTTGATGACCACCATCTTGTCCATCTTGCTGAGCGGCTCAGCGACCTGTTTGGCGACCTCCGGCAGCACGCGCATGATCATTTCGATCACGGCGGCCTGGTTGTATTCCTGGTAGCTGGCGGCCTTGCGACGCATCGCCTCGGCCTCGGCGGCGCCTTGCGCTTCGATGACGGCAGCCTGGGCGAGACCGCGGGCTTTCTGCGCCTCGGCGTCGGCAATACCCGTGGCCTTCGCGATGTCGGCGGCGGCGAAGCCCTTGGCTTTCGACGCGGCAGCAGCACCGGCCGCCTCGGTTTCGAGTTGGAATTTGGTCGCGTTTGCGAGCGTCTCCACGCGATAGCGCTCGGCATCGGCGGGACGCTGCACGGTGGCTTCCAGTTCCTTCTGCCGGCGCTGGATTTCCTGCTGTTGCAGCTCGATTTGCTTTTGCTTTTCGATGACCTGCACCTGCACTTCTTCCGCCTTTACGAGCTGGCCGGTCTTGTACTTTTGCAAGTCGTAGGCGAGGTCGGCTTCCGCGCGCTTGAGGTTCACGCTCGCGGTGTAGTCGGCAACCTTCATTTGGTAGTCCCGTTGCGCCTCGGCCACTTTCGTGTCCGCGATAAACTTCGCCTCCTGGCCCGCCTGGGTGGCCTGCGAGCTTTTCACCAGCGCGTCGCGATCCGCTTCCGCCTGGGCGATCTGCGCGTCACGTTTCACCTGGGCGATCCGCGGCTTGCCGAGCGCTTCGAGATAACCCTGGCTGTCCCGGATGTCGCGGATGGTAAAGCTGACGATATTCAGGCCCATGTTGGCCATGTCGCCGGCGGCCACTTCCTGTACCTTCGACGCGAAAGCATCGCGGTTTTGGTAGATGTCTTCCACCGACATCGTGCCCAAAATCGCGCGCAGGTGGCCTTCCAGGGTCTGCGTAGCGATGCTGGAAATCTCGGCGTTGCCCTTGCTGAGGAACTGCTCGGACGCGGTGGCGATGCTGATGTCGTCGCCCTTCACTTTAATCTGCGCCACGCCGTCCACCTTCACCGGCACGCCTTTGCTCGTATAAACTTCGGGCGTCTGCACGTCGATGGTCAGCAATTCCAGCGAGAGGACGTCGGCCTTTTCAATCACCGGCCAGATGAACGTACCGCCGCCTTTCACCACGCGGAAACCGCGGAAGGAGGCCTGGCCATCGGCATCGACAAAGCGATGGCGCCGGCCGGAGACGATGAGCACTTCGTTCGGGCCGACTTTCGTGTAGCGGCTGGCCCAGACGGCCGCGAAGAGGAAGATGACGACCACGATGCCGGCGATGGCGAGCGCGGCTGGGCCAATGGGCAAGTCTGCGAGCAGAGCGGTGGGTAGCATGGTTGGGTGTTTGGAAAATTTTGGGGTGGCGCCGGACTATGCCGGGCGCACGTAGCACTGCGCGCCGACCACTTTCGTAATGCGGACGTTGGCGCCGTTGGGCGCGGCCATTCCATCCTCACTCCGCGCCGGCGCGGTGTAGCGGGACCCGCACTGCACATAAGCAATCTCCCCCACCCCATCCGAAGGAATCGGTGTGATGATGGTGGCAGAAGTGCCGATCAGCTGGGAAATCTTCGCCTCGCTGCTGCTCTGCGTGATGGCGAAAATCTTGCGGAAGAGAATGAACACGCCAAGGGCGACGAGGAAGCCCGACGCCGCGGAGAGCGGCGCGGAAATGAGCGGTCCGCTCGTGGCGGGGATCCGCTCAAAGAGCATCCCGAAGCCGCCGAATCCGGTAATAAAGGCCGCGATGGTCGTGGGGCTCAGCGGCGAAAAGCCCGGCATGTCATGCGTGCCGAAGCCCGCCTCCGCATGCGGGGTGGAAACGTGCCCGCCGCCGAAGTGGTGGCCACCGCCAAAGACATCGGCGAGGAAAGCGCTGAGCAGCGCAAACACGAGACCCACACCGAAACAGATGAGATAGGCGGTTTCCATAAGAGTGGCCGGGTTGAGTTTGAGGTTACGTCCCCCGCGGGCGGGGAGCAAGATTGGGTTGTCGGGAAATCGGACAGTTGGGATGCGCGAACATTATGGGTGGCTAAGCGGATTCTTAGCGTCCTCCGGAAGCGTGGCAATCGCGTCATAAGAGACCTATGCCAAGAGGCGAAGTAGGGAAGCGTTGCGGTTCGGAAAGGAGAGACCGTCAGGGGATTATACAGCGGAGGGCGTCGAGTGGACGCCCCTCCGCAAATCGGAACCCTCGGCTGGACGAGAATGGCTCTTCTCTCTAGACACGGACGCCAGTGAAGTTCACCCACCTGCCTTCCCGAATGTTTCGCGCGATTATCCCGCGCGCCCGGCGTCCGGTGGGGTGGGGCTCCGTGGTGCCGTTGTTCATTTGGGGACTGCTCTTCGCAGCGGTGGTGGTGGAGTGCGAGCGGCGGGGATGGGTGCATTTTACGTGGCGGCCGGCGTTCTTCTTTTGCCTGGCGGCACCGTGGGTCTGGTGGCTGCATTACTCCGGGTGGAGCGGGCTGACCGGCTGGCGGGGACATCTGGCGCTGCAATCACGGCTGTGGCTCATCGGGATTTTCGCCATGCTGCTGGCGGAGCCACGCGCGGTGCGGAAAAGCGATACCCTCTCGCTTATGTATGCGCTGGATGTGTCGGACTCCATGGGGCCGGCCATTTCCGAAAAGTCCATCGAGTGGATGCTCGCGGCGACGAAGAAAAAATCGGAAAAGGACGAAGCCGGGCTCATCGTCTTTGGCCGCGATGCCGCGGTGGAGTTACCGCCGCGGCCCAGCTTCCCATTCGAGACGATCACCAGCCAGGTGAAGCATGACGGCTCCGACCTCGGCAAAGGGCTGGGCCTCGCGGCGGCGATGCTGCCCGAGGGAAATCGCGGGCGCGTGGTGCTAATCAGCGACGGCAACGAAACAGAGGGCAGCGTGCTGCCGGTGCTGGATGAGTTGAAGTCGCGCGGCATCCCGGTGGACGTGCTGCCGGTGGGCTTCAATCTCGAGAAGGAAGTGTGGCTGGAGCGGCTGGATCTCCCGCGCATTGTGAAGAAGGGCGAGACCTATGATGCCGCCGTGCTGCTCTCCGCGCTCACGCCGGGCAAAGGCACGCTGCGGCTGGCGGAAAATGGGCAGGTCATCGCCGAGCGCGAAGTGCAATATACCGCGGGCAAAAATCGCTTCACTCTGCCGCTCCCCGAGCGCGGCCCCGGCTACTACGAATATGTGGCCACCATCGTGCCGCCCAAGGGCGAAGATTCCTGGGCCGAGAACAATGTGGCGATGGGCGACCTGTATCTCAAAGGCGAGGGCAAGGTGCTCATTGTCACCGATGCGCAGGGCGATTCACGCGATTGGGAGGCGCTGCGAGAGGCGCTGAAGGCGGCCGAACGCATCGTGCAAGTGCGCATGGCCTACGAGATGCCGCGGGAACCGCTGTCGCTGCTGCCGTATGACCTGATCATCATCCCCAACACGCCGGCGGACAGCTTCGACGCGATGCAGATGCAGGCCATCCACGACGCAGTCTACAACCAAGGCAGCGGCTTGCTGATGCTGGGAAGCAAGGAGACCTTTGGCCCCGGGGGCTACCACCGCAGCGTCATCGAGGATGCGCTGCCGGTGACCATGGACGTGAAACAGCGCAAGATGATGCCGAAAGGAGCGCTCGCGCTCATCCTCCACACGTGCGAAATCCCGCAGGGCAACACGTGGGCGAAGGAGATTGCGAAGTCGGCCATCCGCGTGCTGGGCGGCGAGGACGAGGTGGGCCTGCTCGACTACACGCAAGGGCAAGACAAATGGGAATTTCATCTCACCCCGGCGCGGGAATTCGAGACCAAGCTCGTTCCGCTCATCAACGCCGCCGTCCCGGAGGACATGCCGGCCTTCAACAACATCATGACGATGGCGCTGGCGGAGCTGAAGCAATCGGACGCGGCGGCCAAGCACGTCATCATCATCAGCGACGGCGACCCGGCGCCGCCGACGCCGGCGCTCCTGCAAGCCTACAAAAACGCGACCCCGCCTGTCTCCGTCTCCACCGTGGCGATTAATCCCCATGGCGGACAAACGGTGGAATTGATGCAAGCCATCGCCGAGCAAACGGGCGGGCGCTTCTTTTATCCGCAGGATCCCGCGCTGCTGCCGAGCATCTTGATCAAGGAGGCGAAAACGCTGAAACGCTCGATGATCCAGGAGAAGGATTTCGCGCCCGCGGTGCGCATCGCGGAGCCGCTGCTGAAGGGCATCGATGCGGTGCCCCCGCTCCACGGCTACGTGATCACCACACCGAAAGCACGCGCCACAATCACGCTCGAACGCGAGCCGGACGCGCCGGAAAAGGCACAAGGCGAGCCGCCGGATCCCATCCTCGCGACGTGGCGCTATGGCATCGGCACCACGGCGGCCTGGACGAGCGACCTGGCCACAAGCTGGGGCCGCGACTGGCTGCAGTGGGGCAAGTTCCGGCCCTTCATCAAGCAACTCACCACGGAAATCTCCCGCGTGGAAACCCGCAGCGACCTCACGCTGAGCGCCGCGGCGTCCGGCGCGCAGGGATTGGTCACGGTGGAGGATTTTGCCCCGGCGGAGAGCTTCATGGAATTGAAAGCGCGTGTGAGCGGTCCGCGCGGCGAAAGCACGGAACTGCCGCTGAAACAGGTGGCGCCGCGCCGGTACGCCGCGCAATTCCCGCTGTGGGGCAAAGGGCGGTATCAAGTCGCGGTGGTGGGCCTGAGCGCGGGCGGCAATGGCGGCAAGCCACGCAATGAACAGGCTTTCGGCGGCTTTGCCGTGCCGTATTCGCCGGAGTATCTGAAATTCAAGAGCGACCCGATTTTGCTGAAGCAGATCGCCGAGCGAACCGGCGGCCGGGTGCTGTCGCCAGCGGACCTCGATGTGTTTAAAGCGGAGGGTGGCCCGCGCGAAAGCAGCAAACCGGTGTTTGATTGGTTCCTCATCGCGCTCGCGATTCTCATCCCCATCGACGTCGGCCTGCGCCGCATCCAAATCGACTGGCAGGTGATCAAAAGTTGGCTGGGCTTTGGGCGAAAAGGTGAATCCACGGCGACCATGGGCGCGCTGCTCGAGCGCAAGAAGCAGGTGCAAACGACGACCATCACGGTGGAACGACCGAAGCCGGTCATCCTGCCGACGAATACCGGACCCGCTCCCGCGGCACCGAAGCCTGCACCCAAACCCGCTCCGAAAGCGGAACCATCCTCCGCCGAAGCCCCGCAGACGACGACGGAGCGGCTGCTGGCAAGGAAGCGCAAGCGGAAGGAAGACGATCCGAAGTAGAGGCGGCATATCGGCGGACGCGCCGTGGAGTGCGGCAGCTTGCTGCGCGGCGGCAGGGATCACATCCCGTAACTTCGAAAGATTCCCTCACCACACGCAGCAAGCTGCCGCCGTCCACGGCGCCCCAACCAATTTCGCCCAGGCTACGCCGCTTCCGGCACGCCCTTGGCGATTTCGTCCACGAGCGACGGGACGCTGAGATTTTCCGCCAGGCCGTCGTAGTTGAGCAGGATGCGGTGGCCGAGCACCTCGGGGGCGAAGTGGCGGACGTCTTCGAAGGCGACGTGGGCGCGGCCTTCGGCGAGCGCGCGCACGCGGGCCGCGCGGATGAGGGCCTGCACGGCACGCGGGGAAGCACCCCATTTCACAAACTTCTTCACGGTGTCGCCGCTCTCCTCGGCTTGCGGGTGCGTGGCCAGGACGAGGCGCACGGCGTAATCGCGCAGTGGGTCGACGACGACGACTTTCTCGAGGATGCCGCGGAGCTCCATGATGCGGTCGCCACTCATGATGCGCGGGACATCCGTGCCGCCGCCGAGCGTGGTGCGGCGGACGACTTCGTTCAACTCAGCGCGATTCAGAAAGGGCACGTTCAGCTTGAACATGAAGCGATCGAGCTGCGCCTCGGGCAGCGGATAGGTGCCTTCCTGCTCCAGCGGGTTTTGCGTGGCGAGCACGAAGAAGGGCGGGCGCAGCACGTGCGTCTGGCCGCTGGCGGTGACGCTGCCTTCCTGCATCGTCTCAAGCAGGGCTGACTGCGTTTTCGGCGTGGCGCGGTTGATTTCGTCCGCGAGCAGGAGCTGGGTGAAAATCGGGCCGCGGCGAAATTCGAATTGGTAGCGGCCATCGTCGCCGGTGGTCATCACCGTCGTGCCGATGATGTCCGCCGGCATGAGATCCGGGGTGAACTGGATGCGGCGAAAATCGAGGTCGAGCGCGCGGGCGAGCGTCTTGACGAGCTCCGTCTTGCCCAAGCCGGGCACGCCTTCGAGGAGCACGTTACCGCCGGCGACGATGGCGGTGAGGACGCCGTCCACCACCCGCTGCTGGCCGACGATGACGCGGCCGACGCTCTCGCGGAGGCGTTGGAAATCGTCGCGGAAACGCTGGGCTTCGGCCTGGAGTGCGGAGGTGTCGCTCATGGGTGCCGGGGTGTTAGCGGAGTACGCGGGGGAATGCAAAGGGGGTTTGTGTGCTAGGAGCGGGAGAAGCATTCCGTCTTCAGTCCTCTCGTAAGGATAGCCCGCCCCAAGCGTATTACGCTCGAACAACCTACCGCATGCGGCACTTCTTTTTGGGACTTACTCTTTCTTTGCTGCCCGAGAGCATGCTGGCAGGAGAGCGCTTTCCCTCCGCCAGCACCGCAGTGTACTGGGTGGCGGGGCATGAGGTTCGCCGCAGTGACGGGGTGGCGTTTGAGGCCGATCGTTTCGTGCCCCAAGGTTTTTTGGGCGAGCCATGTGTCTACGAGCGGACGGGCTCGAAGGCTTCACTTTTGGTCAGCTATTTCGATGGGCACGAATGGAACCAGAAGACGTTTCCGATCGCTTCGCGCCCGATCCGGGCGGTGCTGGGCGGTGACGCAACGACGACCATGCTCGATCGAGCCCAAGAGCGCATGACCGTCTATGTGCCTCAGAAGTATGACGTGGTGACTCTCCCCACGCGGCACCAAGAGATCCACGCCGTGACCCCAAACGCACTCCAGGGGAAAATTGCCATCGCCTACAACGCATTCGAGCAAAACCATGAGGTCGTGCGGATTGAGGTGGTCGATTTGAAAGCGGGGAAGATCGTCTCTGATACGGCGGTGGACTCCAGTCTGGGGTTTTTCTCTGAAATCAGCTGGGGACCGGATGATCGCTCGGTGATTGCCGGCGAAATGGCCGTGCACTGGACGAAGCACCTCCACGTGGAACTCTCGACGGGGAAAATCCTGAGGCAAGTAGACAACGAGTGGCTGGGGGTAAAAGCCGGCAAAGTCATCGCGATCACGCCGGAGTAAGCACGATCGCGGCCCGAAAGCGGCCCGTTCATGGCTTAAACCTAATCGGGAAAAGAGAACCCAAGGAGGAGGCCTTGGGCTGGAACCGAATCTTTGGTCCTCAAAGGCCGACCGGGCCTACCCCAAACGGTAGGTGATACGGGCCTTGTCGAGGTCGTAGGGGGACATTTCGAGCTTCACCCGGTCACCGTTGGTGAGGCGGATGAAGCGTTTGCGCATCTTGCCGGAGATGTGAGCGAGAACCACGTGCTGGTTGCCGAGTTCCACGCGAAACATCGTGCCCGCGAGAACGGCGACGATTTTTCCTTCAGTTTCGATTGTTTGTTCAGCCATGAGTGAGTTGATGAACGCCTCTGCGGCGTGGCAGAAATGACTGCCACCTTCAGAGCCGTTCCCGAGAATCGGGTTTCAAACCACTACAACGGGCAGGCGTTGCGGGTTCACCGTGCTGCGAACGAGAAATCAAATTGCAGTATTACCCTCTCCAGTTTTGCGCAGAAGGCAAGGTGAAACATAGCGACTGGAAGGGGTTCAGGATTCAGTGGAGACCGCTTAAATAAGGACGTCGGTGAGGGATTACACGCGACTGGAAGCCGAGTCGACGGCGGCGGTTGCCTGCGCGGCGAGGCCGTGTAAGGTGCGCGGCTTTTTCCGATGTTGCCTGCGACCATCCAGTATCCTGAAGAATTGCCGATTTGCGCGCGTCGCGCGGAGATCGTGGAGACGCTGCGCGGGCATCAGGTGGTCGTGATTGCGGGTGAGACGGGGTCCGGGAAAACGACGCAGTTGCCCAAGATGTGCCTGGAGGCGGGGTTGGCGGAGCGGGGACGGATTGGGTGCACGCAGCCGCGACGGGTGGCGGCCATGAGTGTGTCCAAGCGCGTGGCGGAGGAATTGCAGGTGGCATGGGGGCGCGAGGTGGGGTGCAAGATGCGGTTTAATGACGACACGGGGCGGGACACGCTGGTGAAGTTCATGACGGATGGCATCCTGCTGGCGGAGATTCAGTCGGACCCGATGCTGCGAGCGTACTCCACCCTGATCATCGACGAGGCGCATGAGCGGTCGCTGAATATCGATTTTTTGCTGGGGTATTTGCAGGGGCTGCTGAAGCGGCGGGCGGATCTGAAATTGATCATCACGTCCGCGACCATCGACACGCAGGCCTTCTCGGCGGCGTTTGGTGGGGCGCCGATTATCGAGGTGTCGGGGCGGCTGTATCCCGTGGAGGTGCGGTACGCGCCGGTGGAATCGCATGCGCGGGAGGATGAAGATGATTTGCACTACGTGGAGGCGGCGGTCCGGGCGACGGAGGATGCGCTGATTGAATCGGACTTTGGCGATGTGCTCGTCTTTATGCCGACGGAGCGGGACATTCGCGATACGCGGGAATTGCTGGAAGGGAGCCTGGGCTCGGGGATGGAAGTGCTGGCGTTGTTTGGGCGCATGGCGGCGGCGGAGCAGCAGCGGATTTTTTCCCCGGGGCCGCGGCGGCGGGTGATCGTGGCGACGAATATCGCGGAGACGTCAATCACGCTGCCGCGCATCCGGTACGTAATCGATGCGGGGTATGTGCGGATGAGCCGGTACAATCCGCGGACCCGGACCAAGCGGCTGCCGGTGGAGGCGATCTCGCAGAGCAGCGCGAACCAACGGACGGGACGCGCGGGACGCGTGCAGGACGGAATTTGCGTGCGGCTGTACGAGGAAGAAGATTTTACGGCGCGGCCGAAATTTACGCAGCCAGAGATTCAGCGGGCAAACTTGGCGGAGGTGATTTTGCGGATGAAGGCGTTCCGGCTCGGGGACATCGAAAAGTTTCCGTTTTTGAATCCGCCGACCGCGGCGGCGATTCACGCGGGGTATCAACTGCTGCACGAGCTCGGGGCGCTGAATGATGTGAATGAGATGACGCCCATGGGGCGCGAGCTGGCGCGGCTGCCGGTGGACCCGACGCTGGGGCGCATGCTGCTGCAGGCCCGCGCGGAGGGGGCGCTGCCGGAGATGGCGGTGATCGCCGCGGGGCTGAGCGTGCCGGACCCGCGCGAGCGACCCGAGGAGCAGAAGGAAGCGGCGGCGACGGCCCACAAAGCATTTGCGGACGCGGACTCGGATTTCCTCAGCCTGCTCAACATCTGGCGCGCGGCGCCGGAGGCGGAGGGACGCGGGAGTGCGAATGCCCTGCGGCGGTTTTGCAAAGCGAACTTTTTGTCGTTCACGCGGATGAAAGAGTGGCGGGACATTCACGGGCAGTTAGTGGATGCGGTGGAGGAAGACGCGCCCCAGGGACGCTCGCCGGCGCGGCGCGAGGTCTCCCCTCCCCCGCCGAAAGATGCGCGCGCGGCGGAGTATGCGGCGGTGCATCGCTCGGTGCTGGCGGGGCTGCTGGGACAGATTGCGCAGCGGGCCGAGCGGAACAGCTACAAGGCGGGCGGAAACCGGCTGACGACGCTCTTTCCGGGCTCGAACCTGTACGAGCGGTTCGACAAAAAGAAGTCTGCCCCACAGCGGAGCGATCGTCCGGAAAAGGTCCGGCAGCCGATGTGGATTGTGGCGGGCGAGATCGTGGAAACGTCGCAGCTGTTTGCGCGCATGGTGGCGGGGATCGATCCGGAGTGGGTGCTGGAGCTGGGGGCGCACCTGTGCCAGTTCCGCTATGCGGAGCCGCATTGGAGCGCCAAGGCCGGGCGCGTGCTGGTGACGGAGCGCGTGCTGGTGCATGGGCTGGAGATTGCGCGGAGGCTGGTGGACTACGGGCGCATCGAAGCGGAGGAGGCCACGGAGCTCTTCATCCGCGGCGCACTCGTGGCGGAGGAGGCGAAATTGCCGCATCGCTTTTTTGTCGAGAACCGCAAGGTGCGGGAGAAAATCGAAACAGCGCTGACCCGCGTGCGGAGCCGCAAGGCGCACGACGTGGAAGAGACCCTGTATCAATTCTACGCGGAGCGGATTCGTGGGGTGTCGTCGGTGCATGATTTGAACCGGCTGGTGCGCGAACGCGTGGCCAAAGACCCGGATTTTCTGTGCGCGACGGAGGAAGATCTGATCGGCGACGACGAGGCCACCTATGACCGCGCCCTGTTCCCCGACAGCGTGGCGCTGGGGAATGCGGTGCTGCCGGTGACGTATGCGTATCAGCCGGGCGGCGAGGTGGACGGCGTGACGGTGCGCGTGCCACTGCCCGTGGCGGAGCAGCTCACGAGCGGACAGCTCCAGTGGATGGTGCCGGGCTTGCGCGAAGAGCAAATCGGCGTGCTGCTGCGGGCGCTGCCGAAGGCGATCCGGAAATCGCTCATGCCGCTGGAGCCGAAGATTCCGGAGGTCGCGCGGGAGTTCCAGCCGGGTCGCGAAGATTTTCTCACAGCGCTGGCGGGATTTTTAACGCGGAAATATCGAGTGCCGATTCGCGGCGAGGACTGGCCGCCCCAAAGTCTGCCGGCGCATTTGCTGCCGCGCGTGGAGGTCATCCAGCCCGGGGACAAGACGGTGGCGGCCGGACGCGACCTCGGGGCGTTGCAGGCGCAGGTGAAAACGATGGAGGTGAAGACCGGCGCGTGGGACCGGGCGGCCGCGAAATGGGAACGCGGCGAGGTCAAGGAATGGAATTTCGGCGATTTGCCGGAGTCGGTGGTCGTGGAAGAAGTCGCGGGCGCCCCGCTGCGGGCGTATCCCGGCCTCGAGCCACGCGGCGATGCCGTCCGCGTGCGGTTGTTTCGCCAGCGCGAGGAGGCAGCGGAAACCTCCGCGCGCGGCGTGCGCCGTCTGGCGGAGCTGGTGATGGCGCGCGAACTGAGCCGGCTCCACAAGGAACTCGCCGGATTTTCGCGCTTTGTTCCCGCTGGGGAAAAAAAGGCGCCGGCCAATTTTCAGGCGAGCCTGCAACAGCTCACGGTGAAGATGAGCGGGCCCGCGGGTGTCCCTTTCCCCGCAGAAACGCTGCAGCAAGGCGCGTATGAACATCTGCTGCGGCAAGTGCTGATGCTGGCCCCGGTCTTTCCGCTCACCGCCGCGCGGTTTCAGGAACTCACAGCGGCGGCGCATCGCGACTTGCCCGGCCTGACGCATCAGCTGGGAGAACGCACGAAACAACTGCTCGCGCTGCGGCAGGCCATCCTCGCTTCGCCCAAGCGGTACCCGGGACTGGAGCAGGATGTGCAACGGCTGCTCCCACCGGATTTCCTGGCACGGACACCGCATGGGCACTTGCCGCACGTGCATCGCTACCTGCGCGGGGTGCAGATTCGGGCCGAGCGTGCCGCACTGGCGCCGGCAAAGGATACCGAGAAGGCGCGGCAACTGGCGCCGTTTGCGGACTGGGAGAAGCGCGTGCCCGCCGCCAAGCGCGAGACGTTTCGGTGGCTGCTGGAGGAGTTCCGGATATCGGTGTTTGCGCAGGAGCTGGGGACGGCACAGCCCGCGTCGGCGAAAAGGCTGATGGAACTGGCGGGGTGGGAGTAGCGGCAAAGACGCAGCGATTTAAGGCCTTCGCTGAATTTTTAGGCACTCAGGAGGGCGATTGGGGATTAAAAATTTTTTTGCATCCATGCGAAACCGCCGTTCGTGCGGACGCACTCTTCTCTGATGAGCTTAAATTTGTGCACTTTTCCGCACGCCAACCGCACGCCAAGTAACAATCCGGTCGCAAGAAAGTCGTTGTCTCGAAAACGATTTGCCGCAATGGTTCGCCTCGTCGCGCTCCGGCAGGCTGGGGATGACTGGGACGGATTCTGGGGGGAACAACCGGCTTGGCTCCCCAGCCTACCGGAGCGCGCAACGAGGGGCGGGCGAAGCGGCGGGAAGATCCAAGAACAGGCTCAGAGCGTGGCTGAAGCCTCACACTTACACTATATCCCCTTCACCCTCTCATAGTCCGAAAAGTCCATGATCGTTTCCCTCAGGTCCTCAAAATAATCAGGGTGTTCTTCTCGGTGGCGATTACTTTGCTCGCCACATCGCTCCCTGCACACGCTCCCTGCACAAACAGTGCCGCCGGGTCTCGCGCCAATCGATACGCAACGGGAAACGGCCATCAAAGCCCTGGATGCCGCACGCAGCGCTGAACTGGAGCGACTGCAAAAGGGCTTCCTGGCGGACTGGGATCTAGCCGAGAGCGCCGCGACTTCGGCAGGACGCGTGGCGGACTCAAAGCCAAATTAACGGACCGGTCCATGCTGCCCAAACTCGTGGTCAAATGGAACCTCTCCTACCCGGAGGCCCACTCGGCTGGCGACCACACACTCAACAAAGATGGAACCTTCGACTATAAAGGAGGGAGCGGCAAATGGTGGATTACCGGCAAAGACCTCATCTGGGATTACAAAGCCGGGCAAGTCTGAGAAGTGCAGCCTGCCACCGGAAAAACGACAGTTGCTTGGGGGTGAATGGCGAGGGACGCAAGCTGATTGGAACCAAGAAGGAATAGCTCCCTTTCACGGGGGCACACTACCGGACACGAATGGCGCCGCCGGCCCTATAATCCTCTTTCACCCTCTTTTGGTCTCTCTTTTCGCGTCTCCGAAGCCCTCTTTCTGCGAAAGAAAAGCAAAATATTTTCAAAAATTTCTTGCGCAGGGTCCGAAATGCCATATCAACAAAGGTTCCTTTCTGCCTGAAATTTGGGTGGGGAGAGTTGTGTCTAGACCAAACTAATCAACCACGCCGCACGCTGAACACACGAAATTGCATCCGGTTCAAATTTAGCCGCACGAAAAAGCCGCCCGAACCTGTTGCGACCGTGACTTTTGCGAAAGCGGCGTCTCGCAGTATCGACATGTTTACCGCAATCACCAACCTGGCGCCGGGAGAAATCTCCGGGGGAGGAACATCCTTTATGGACGAGGCAGGGATCGGAGGACAGAGGAGTGAACGCCAGAAGTTGGCCGAAGCCCAAAGGGCTGGCGGAAACCAAACACGCTCCCGTCAATCGACGCGAGCCACCCTCCCGGTCGTGCCGCCAGCGGCGCGGGCCGTCGAGATAATTTTCTAGTTCAAGCCACACGCCGGCTGGGACTTCCAGAAAACGGCGGAACCATCGTTACAAACAACCCACACGAATCGTCTCTATATGTCAGAACGCCAAAACTTCGGTAAACTTACGGAAGGCGCGGAGCCGCCAAACCTCATCGAGCTCCAAACAGATTCTTACAAGGAGTTCCTGCAGGACGGCATCCAGGTCTCCAAGCGCAAGGAAATCGGCCTTCAGGCCGTCTTCAAGGAAGTGTTCCCCATCTCGAGCTATGACGAGAAGGTGACCCTCGATTTCGAGAGCTACGAAATCTCCGAGCCCAAGATGAGCCTGCGCGAGTGCATGCGCGAAGGCCAGACTTACAGCGCCCCGCTGTATGTCACCTTCAAGCTGAAGGAAGAAAAAGGCACGAAGGAAGAAAAGGTGTACATGGGCGAAATCCCGCTCATGACCCCCTCGGGCACCTTCGTCATCAACGGCGCCGAGCGCGTCGTCGTCTCCCAGCTCCACCGCTCCCCGGGCATCTGCTTCGAGTCGTCGCTGCACCTCAACGGCAAGACGCTCTACAGCTTCCGCATCATTCCCGACCGCGGCTCCTGGGTGGAATTCCAGTACGACACGAACGACCTGCTCTACGCCTACCTCGACCGCCGCAAACGCCGCCGGAAGATTCTCGCCACCACCTTCCTCCGCGCGCTGGGCTATGGCACGGACGAGGAAGTGCTCAAGCTCTTCTACAAGTTTGAAGATCTCAAGCTGAGCGAAGATCTCGAGGAAGAAGAGATCGCCACCAAGGTGCTCACCGCCGACGTCCGCGACGGCGAAATCACCGTGGCCCGCGCCTTTGAGCCGCTGACCAAGGCGACCATCCGCCAGATTCTCGCCCTCGGCGTGAAGAGCGTGAAAGTCGTCGACACCAAGAACGACGACTCGGTCATCAAGTCCCTCAAGAAGGACCCGGCGCACGACGAAGAGGAAGCGCTGAAGGACATCTACCGCCGCCTCCGCCCTGGCGACCCGCCAACCATCCCGAACGCCCGCGCCCTGTTGAAGCGCCTCTTCTTCGACCCGAAGAAGTATGACCTCAGCCGCGTCGGTCGTCACAAGATCAACGTCAAGCTCGACCTCAAGACCGACCTGAACGAACGCGTGGTGACGAAGGAAGACTTCATCGCCGCCATCAAGTACGTCATCGGCCTGCGCGTCGGCAAAGGCCTCCTGGACGACATCGATCACCTCGGCAGCCGCCGCGTCCGCACCGTGGGCGAACTCCTCGCCAACCAGTGCCGCGTGGGCCTGGCCCGCACGGAGCGCCTCGTGAAGGAGCGCATGACCCTGTTTGATGCGAACGTCGAAATCATGACGCCGCAGAAGCTGATCAACCCGAAGGCGCTGAGCGCGGTCATTCGCGACTTCTTCGGCCGCAGCCAGCTCTCGCAGTTCATGGATCAGACGAACCCGCTGAGCGAGCTCACGCACAAGCGCCGTCTCTCGGCCCTCGGGCCAGGCGGTCTCTCGCGTGACCGCGCGGGCTTCGAAGTCCGCGACGTGCATCCTTCGCACTACGGCCGTATCTGCCCGATTGAAACGCCGGAAGGTCCGAACATCGGCCTCATCAGCTCGATGAGCACCTTTGCCCGGATCAACGATTTCGGCTTCATCGAGACGCCCTACCGCAAGGTGGTGAACGGCAAGGTGACCGACCAGATCGACTACCTCACCGGCGACAAGGAAGAGCAATTCACCGTCGCCCAGGCCAATGCGCCGATCGACGAGAAAGGCCGCTACAAGCAGGAGAAGGTTTCCATCCGCTGCCGCGGCGACTTTTTGGAAGTCGAGCCAGAGAAGGTGGACTACATGGACATCTCGCCGAAGCAGCTCGTGTCCGTGGCCGCCGCGCTCATTCCCTTCCTCGAGCACGACGACGCGAACCGCGCACTGATGGGCTCGAACATGCAACGCCAGGGCGTGCCGCTCCTCGTGAGCGAATCGCCGATCGTCGGCACGGGCATGGAAGGCAAAGTGGCCCGCGACTCGAAAGCCGTGGTGCTCTCCGAGTTCAGCGGCCGCGTGGCGGAAGTCACGGCCGACCGCATCATCGTCACCAAGGACGGCGAAATGCCGAACCAGAAGAAGGTGAAGCACGATCCGGAAAACGAAGTGGGCATCTACGAGTTGCGCAAGTTCATGCGCAGCAACGCCGGCACCTGCATCAACCAGCGTCCCATCGTCAAGAAGGGCCAGCATGTGAAGAAGGGCGCGGTCATCGCTGACGGCCCCAATACGGAAGACGGCGAACTCGCCCTCGGCCGCAACGTGCTCGTCGCGTTCATGCCGTGGAACGGGTATAACTTCGAGGACGCCATCGTCATCTCCAAGCGCGTCAGCAAGGAGGACATCTACACCTCGATCCACATCGAGGAGTTCGAAATCGGCGCCCGCGACACCAAGCTCGGACCGGAAGAAATCACGCGGGATATCCCGAACGTGTCGGAGGAAGCCCTGCGCAACCTCGGCCCGGACGGCGTCATCCGCGTCGGCGCGGAAGTGAAGCCCGGCGACATCCTCGTCGGCAAAATCACGCCGAAGTCGGAAACCGAACTCGCCCCCGAAGAGCGCCTGCTGCGCGCCATCTTCGGTGAAAAGGCGGCGGACGTGAAGGACACCTCGCTGACCGTGCCCTCGGGCACCTATGGCATCGTGATGGATGTGAAAGTCTCCAGCCGCCTGAAGGAAGTTCAGCGCCTGAAGCTCTCGCCCACCGAAGCCAAGAAGCAGGGCAAAGCGATCGAGGAGGAGTTCATCAAGCGCAAGGAAGAGCTGCACGAGCAGCTCACCGAAGCGCTCTCGAACATCCTGCTCGGCGAGAAGATCCCGCTCGATGTGGTCAACGCGCAGACCGGCGAAATCATCATCCCGGCCAACCGCAAGATCACCAAGACGCTCCTCCGCAAGCTGGCCTCCGTCTACGATCACGTGGACATCGATCCCTCCCCGATCCGCAACAAGATCCGGGAAATCATCGGCCAGTTTGAGCACAAGTTCGCCGAACTCGAACTCGAGCGCGAACGCCGCATGGATTCGGTGGAAGCCGGCGACGAAGTCGACCCCGGCATCATCAAGCAGGTGAAGGTCTACGTCGCCTCGAAGCGCAAGCTCTCGGTCGGTGACAAGATGGCTGGGCGCCATGGCAACAAGGGCGTGGTCGCCAAGATCGTGCCCGAGGAAGACATGCCGTTCCTCAACAACGGCCAGCCCGTGGACATCGTGCTCAACCCGCTCGGCGTGCCTTCGCGTATGAACGTCGGCCAGGTGTTGGAAACCCATCTCGGAGTCGCGGCGCGTGCGCTCGGCTTCAAGGTTGCCACCCCGGTCTTCGACGGCATCAAGGAATCCGAAATCTTCGAATTCGTGCAGAAGGCCCGCAAGGTCCCCGGTTACGAATGGCTCGGCGAAAGCGGCAAGAGCATCGTTTACGATGGCCGCTCCGGCGAACCGTTCGACCAGACCATCGTCGTCGGTGTCATCTACATGCTGAAGCTCGGCCACTTGGTCGCGGACAAGATCCACGCCCGCGCGGTCGGCCCGTACAGCCTCGTCACCCAGCAACCGCTGGGCGGCAAGGCCCAATACGGCGGCCAGCGCTTCGGCGAGATGGAGGTGTGGGCGCTGGAAGCCTATGGCGCCGCCTACACCCTGCAGGAACTGCTCACCGTCAAGTCTGACGACGTCCAGGGCCGCACCCGCATCTACGAAGCCATCGTCAAGGGCGACAACTCGCTGGAGGCCGGCACGCCGGAGTCCTTCAACGTGTTGATCAAGGAAATGCAGTCGCTGGGCCTCGACGTGAAAGTCGGCTCCCGGACGAACATCGCCAGCCTCGCCGCCGATCTCGGTGGCATCTAATTCCGCGAACGAAACCAACGCATCGCAACTCTCTAATTCATACCCAATATGAGTGACATTCTTCGTGATATCCTCGGCGCTGAGCAGCCTCAGCAACAAGCCGAGTTCAATTCGGTGACCATCACGGTCGCCTCGCCCGACTCGATCCGTTCGTGGTCGAAGGGTGAAGTGAAAAATCCCGAGACCATCAACTACCGGACGTTCAAGCCGGAAAAGGGCGGCCTCTTCTGCGAGCGCATCTTCGGTCCGACCCGCGACTGGGAATGCTCCTGCGGCAAATACAAGCGCATCAAGCACAAGGGCGTCATCTGCGACCGCTGCGGCGTCGAAGTGACCCTGAGCCGCGTGCGTCGCGAGCGCATGGGCCACATCGAACTGGCCGTGCCCACGACGCACATCTGGTTCTACAAGTGCATGCCTTCGCGCATCGGCCTCATGCTCGATATGAGCAGCCGCCAGCTCGAGCGCATCATCTATTACGAGGACTACCTCGTCATCGATCCGGGCAATACCCCGCTGACCAAGGGCCAGCTCCTCACCGAGACCGAGTACCGCGAGGCGCTCGAGCAATACGGTGACGAGAGCTTCCGCGCCGGCATGGGCGGCGAGGCCGTCCGCGACCTCCTCGCGGCCATCGATCTGGCCACGCTGCAAAAGGAACTGGAAGAGCAAATGGGCGCCACGCGCTCCAAGCAGAACCGCAAGAAGCTCGCCAAGCGCCTCAAGCTGGCCCAGGGCTTCATGAGCAGCGGCACCCGCCCCGAGTGGATGGTGCTCAGCGTGCTGCCGGTCATCCCGCCGGATCTGCGCCCGCTCGTTCCGCTGGAAGGTGGCCGTTTTGCGACCTCCGACCTGAACGACCTCTACCGCCGCGTCATCAACCGCAACAACCGTCTGCGGAACCTGCTCCAGCTCAAGACGCCGGAAGTCATCATCCGCAACGAAAAGCGCATGCTCCAGGAAGCGGTGGACGCGCTCTTCGACAACGGCCGCCACGGCCGCGCCGTCACGGGCGCCGGCAACCGCGCGCTCAAGTCGCTGTCCGACATGCTCAAGGGCAAGGGCGGCCGCTTCCGGCAAAACCTGCTCGGCAAGCGCGTCGACTACTCGGGCCGTTCGGTCATCGTCATCGGTCCTGAGCTCAAGCTCAACCAGTGCGGTCTGCCGAAGAAGATGGCGCTCGTGCTGTTCGAACCGTTCATCATCCGCATCCTGAAGGAGCGCGGCTACGTGCACACCGTGCGCTCGGCCAAGAAGATGATCGAGAAGCAGACGCCGGAAGTGTGGGACATTCTGGAAGAGGTCACCAAGGGCCACCCGGTTCTTCTGAACCGCGCCCCCACCCTGCACCGCCTCTCCATCCAGGCGTTCGAGCCCCAGCTCATCGAGGGCGAAGCCATCCGCATTCACCCGCTCGTTTGCACGGCTTACAACGCCGACTTCGACGGTGACCAGATGGCCGTCCACGTGCCGCTGTCGGTCGAGGCGCAGTTGGAGTGCCGCACCCTCATGCTGGCGCCGAACAACCTGTTCTCGCCCGCAAGCGGCAAGCCGATCACCACGCCGACGCAGGACATCGTGCTGGGTTGCTACTACCTCACGCAGGAACCCCGCCAGGTGAAGAAGGAAGGCGATTACCTCCCGCTGTTCGCCGACATGAGCGAAGTCGAATTCGCCATGGCCGAGCACAAGGTGACCGTGCTCTCCCGCATCCGCTTCAAGAACCCCGACAAGGGCAAGGCGACCGTCTTCGGCGACAGCGAGAAGACGGCCATCGAGACCACGGTCGGCCGCGTGATTTTCAACACGCTCTGGCCCGAGCCCGTCGGCTTCTTCAACAAGACCTGCGCCAAGAAGCAGCTCTCTGAGCTTATCGCCAAGACGAACTCCCGCGCCGGCCACAAGGCCACCGTGGAGATGCTCGATAAGCTGAAAGAACTCGGCTTCCACTGGGCGATGCGCGCCGGCGTGTCCGTCGGCATCAAGGACATGCTCATTCCGAAGGAGAAGCATGAAGCCATCGATGGCGCCTTCAAGTCGGTCAACGAACTCGATAAGCAGTACCGCCGCGGTATCATCACCGACGGTGAGCGCCACAACCGCGTGATCGAAAGCTGGACCCAGGCCGGCAACAAGATCTCCGACGTCATGTTCCGCACGCTCCAGTTCAACGAAGGGCGCAAGGAACTGAACCCGGTGTATCTGATGGTTGACTCCGGCGCTCGTGGTAACCGCACGCAGGTGAACCAGCTCGGCGGCATGCGCGGCCTCATGGCCAAGCCCGACGGCTCGATCATCGAGCAGCCGATTACCTCGAACTTCCGCGAAGGTCTCACCGTGCTGGAGTACTTCATCTCCACCCACGGCGCGCGCAAGGGTCTCTCCGACACCGCGCTCAAGACTGCGGACTCCGGCTACCTCACCCGCAAGCTCGTGGACGCTTCGCAGGACGTCATCATCTCCGAGGACGACTGCGGCACGGCCCAGGGCATCGTGGTGCGCGCCATCTACGACGGTGACGAAGAAGTCGTCCCGCTCGCCACGCGCGTCATCGGCCGCACGGCCGGTGAGAGCGTGAAGGATCCGGTCGCCGGCAAGAACATCGTCAAGAAGGGCGACCTCATCGACGAGGCCACCGCCCAGGCGATCGACGCCATCGGCCACGAGAGCATGAAGATCCGCTCGGGTCTCACCTGCGAAAGCAAGCGCGGCATCTGCGCCCGCTGCTACGGCCGCCAGCACGCGACCGGCGCCATGGTGAAGATCGGCGAGGCGGTCGGTATTATTGCCGCCCAGTCCATCGGCGAGCCCGGCACGCAGCTCACCATGCGCACCTTCCACGTCGGTGGTGTGGCGACGCAGTCCTTCAAGACGCCGATCATCAAGGCGAAGACGGACGGCGCCGTGAAGTATCACGAGCTCCGCGTCGTGCACTCCGTGGACGACAAGTGGATCGCGCTGAACAAGAACGGCTACATCACCATCAGCGCCCCGGATGGCCGCGAACTCGAGCGCCACAACATCGTGCTCGGCTCGGTCATCTCCGTGCCGGACGACGGCAGCGTGAAGAAGGGCCAGCAGTTTGTGGAATGGGATCCGTGGAACGTGCCGATTCTCACCGAAAGGGCCGGCAAGGTCGTCTTCAAGGACATGATCACCAACGTGACCGTGCGCAAGGAGACCGACGAAGCCACCGGTACGGTGGGTCTCGTGGTCATCGAGCACAAGGAAGACCTCCACCCGTCGATCGTCATCGAAGGCGACGACAAGAAGGTGGTGGCGACCTACCCGATTCCCGCGGGCGCTCACTTGGCCATCACCGATGGCAAGAAGATCCCGGCCGGCACCCTCCTCGCGAAGACGCCGCGTAAGATGGCGAAAACGAAGGACATCACGGGCGGTCTTCCGCGCGTGGCCGAGCTCTTCGAAGCCCGCCGTCCGAAAGACGCCTGCGAAATCAGCCGCATCGACGGCACCGTCGAAACCGGCGGTCTCGTCCGCGGCAAGCGCAAGATCATCGTCCACCCGGACGGGGAAGGCGAATCCGAAGAGCATCTCGTTCCGCAGGGCCGCAGCATCCTGGTGGCGACCGGCGACAGCGTGAAGAAGGGCCAGCAGCTCACCGAAGGCGCCGTGCCTCCGCACGACATCCTCGATGTCCTCGGGCCGCAAGCGCTCCAGGAACACATGGTCAACGAAGTGCAGGAAGTTTACCGCCTCCAGGGCGTGGAAATCTCCGACAAGCACATTGAGATCATCGTGCGCCAGATGCTCCGCAAGGTGAAGGTGACCGACCCCGGTGACACCACGCTCCTCTGGGGCGACCAGGTGGACAAGCTCACCTTCGAAGCCGAGAACAAGCGCGTGGAAGAGCGCGGCGGCAAACCCGCCGAAGCTTCGCCGGTGCTCCTCGGTATCACCAAGGCCTCGCTCGAAACGGAGAGCTTCATCTCTGCCGCGAGCTTCCAGGATACGACGCGCGTCCTCACCGACGCCGCCACCCTGGGCCGCACGGACAACCTCCGCGGCTTCAAGGAAAACGTCATCATGGGCCACCTCATTCCCGCGGGCACGGGCTTCCCGACCCACAAGGAGATCAAGGTCGTCAACTTCGGCGGCGACGACACGCCGCCGCTCGACAGCGAAGCCAGCTTCGCCTAAGCGAACGCCTAACAAACAATCACAAAAGGCCGCCGGGAAACCGGCGGCCTTTTTGTTGGTGGTGAAATGGCGCGCCGCCGCCGTCCCCGATCTCGCTCAGGCGCCGGCGAATTTCACTATTCGCTGACGACTGGAGCGCATCTCTCTCCACGGCGGGAATTTGGCCGCGGAAGCCGTCCGCGCCCCGGGGAGACGGCGTGCCATCCTTACCCTGCCGTTCCGCCGTCTACGGCGGCGGAATGACGCGGGCGCCGGAGAGGACGTGAACGCAGTGGCAGATGGCGTAGATCAAAAACACCGCGACGCAGCACACATACAAGATGCCGCCTTGAATGCGGGCGACCGGGGGAAGAGAGCGAAGCTTCTTCATGGTTGGTTGGTTTTCCGGAGGCGCGGACTGGGGCCCCGTCGCACTCCAGAAATTGCCAATCGCCACGCTCACGGGCGGTGGATGGATCATATCCACGCGGACAACTTTTGGCCATTTCGTGACCCCGGACACACACGCACTCCGCGGAAAAATTGCGAAACCCTGCGGTAATTCCGCGTCTGCCCTGCAGCCCCGCCGCGGTTGGTAAAACACACGAACAGACAAAAAAAATGAAAAGGATTCTAGCAACCACCATCGCCGCTCTCGGAGTGGCCCTTCTCCCGGCATCCGCCGACGAGCTCACGTCTTTCCGCATTTGCGAGGACCAGCGGGTGATTCACACCTCGGACGGCGCGGAAGCCGGCCGCGTCGAGTACATCATGGTCGAACCATCCACTTTTCGCGTGGTCTCGGCCGTGGTGCATGGCGGCGTGGTGGCCGACAAGTATATCGCAGTGCCGATGAGCGCGATGCGCTTCGGCACGTCGAACGAAATCACACTGACCAGCATCACCCGCGAAAAATTGGTCTCGGCGCCGACCTTTGAGGTCTCACATTTGCGGGCGGGCGCGACGATTGACGTGGGGCTTGTGGAACGCAGCTACACGCATTTTGGCGTGAATGCGTCGGAAATCCGGACGAGCAGCACCACGCGGACGGAAAGCGGGCGGGAGAGCCAGACGGAAGGCGGCGCAACAATCCATTCCACGGAGCGGACCACCACCTCGGACCCGAATGCAGATCGCAATCGGAATGGGCAGAATCCGAATGACCGCAGCGCCGCGGAACGCGACGCCCTGCGCTCCACCCGCGATCAAAATTCCAATCAACCGAATTCGACCGAGAAGCGGAACTCCGAGCGCAACTCCACGGAAACCAACCGGACTCCTAATAGCCCGAATCGCAACAATCCCGACGCATCGCAGCCGGACAACAAGAACTTCGAACGCGACCCGCTGCGCAATGGGGAGAACAACAGCAAGAAACCGGGGCAAAACGACCCTTCGCCCGGCAAGAATGGCAACACGCCAGGGCAAAGCGACACCACGCCCGGTAAGAGTGGCAGCGTGCCAGGACAGAACGACACCACGCCCGGTAAGAGTGGCAGCACGCCAGGACAGAACGACACCACGCCCGGTAAGAGTGGCAGCACGCCAGGACAGAACGACACCACGCCCGGTAAGAGTGGCAGCACGCCAGGCCAGAACGACACCGCTCCGGGTAAGAGCGGCAATACCCCGGGGCAGGATGAAACAGCCCCGGGCAAGACCAAGCGCTCGAACCAGGGCAAGACAGAGGACGAGGACACGAGCAAGGCCAGCAAGCGCTCCGGAAAATCGGAAAAGTCCGAGAAGAGTGAGAAGAGCGAGAGCGATGAATCGTCCGGCAAGAACAGCAAGCGCTCGGGGCAGAGCGAGACAGACAAGGACGAGTCGACGAAAAACAAGAAGCGCGAATAGGGACGCCGAACAACCGCCAGCCCTCGCAAGCTGGCTGGATCTTGCCAAACCTTGATCAGAGGTGATGCCGGGAGCGGCCGGGGGAATCCCCCCGGCCGCATGGTGCTATTCTTTGAAACCAACCGCTATTTCAATGGTGCCAAATCCCCCACAGCGCGTGAACGCCGAGCGTGATGATCAAGCCGGCGATGCCGATGATCGTCTCGGTGATCGTCCAGGTCCGGAGGGTCTGCTGCACGGTGAGGCCGAGGCAGTCCTTCACAATCCAGAAGCCGCTGTCGTTGAGGTGCGAGAGGAAGAGCGAACCGCAGCCGATGGCGACGATGAGCAGTTCCACATTTACCTCCGGATGCATGGCGACTACCGGAATCATAAACCCGGAGGCGACTGTGATGGATACCGTGGCCGACCCTGTCGCCACGCGGATGAAGGCGGCAACGAGCCAACCGTAGAGCAGCGGCGGCAGATGCGCCGCTTCCGCCATTCCGCCGAGAGCACGCGAGGCTCCGGCGATATCGAGCACCCGGGCAAAGCCGCCGCCGGCGCCGACGACAAGCAGCGTCATGCCCACCGTGGCCACGCTCTCTTCGCCAAACTTCAGCACCTTCTCCTTCGAAAAACCGCACTTGGTTCCCAGCGTCCAACTGGCCAGCACGACGGCTGCCGTCAGCGCAATCACGGCCGTGCCCACGAAGGAACACACGAGCCGCACGCCGTTCCCCTCCGGCAACACCAATTCAGCCACCGTGCCGATGAGCATTAGCACCACCGGGAGCATGATCGTGAAAAGCGTAAGGCCGAAACCGGGCAGCTTCATCCCCGGCGGGAGCGAGCCGGATTTATCCGGAAAATCGGGAGCCTGCGCCGGCACGAGCCGCGCTGCCCGGCGGGCAAAAATCGGACCGGCCACCACGGCGGTGGGAATGCCGATGACCATGCCCCACAGCAGCACCATGCCCGTGCTCGCATGCAGGCTGCCAATCGCCGCGACCGGTCCCGGATGCGGCGGCATGAGCCCATGCATCGCGGAGAGCATGGAAAGTAGCGGAATAGCGAGCGTGAGAAAGGGCTTCTTTGTCTCCCGGGCCAGCGTGAGCAGAATCGGAAGCAACAGCACCAGGCCGACGGCAAACCACGTGACCAATCCAATGACCAGCGCGAGGGTCATGATGCAGAGCCCGACCCGTTGCGGACCAAAGAAGGCGGCAAAACGTTTGGCGATGACTTCGGCGCCGCCGGACTCTGCCAGCAATTTCCCCAGAATGACGCCGAGCGCGATGATCGCCGCCGTGCTGCTGAGAGTCGCGCCGATGCCGTCCTGAAAGGTATCGACCACCTTCTTCAGGTTGAGCGTGTTGCCCGCGATCCAAAACTTCTCCGGCGGCCCGCCCGGCTTGGCGCGGGTAATCTCCGGCAATTGCATGGCGACCGCCCCGCCACCCACGATGAGCGCCGCTGCCAGGAGCGAGATGAACGCATTCACCTTCGCCTTGGTAATGAGCAGCACCAGGCAGATGATGGCGACGACGGAAAGGAGGATCAGGCACTGATCGGGAGACATGACGAGTGGCGCGGAGACTTGGGGAAAAGGGCGGGCCTTGGCAAGTGCGGTGCGCTTTCCGTGCACCGGCAGGATCACCAGGGCGCCCTTTTCCGAATAAGATGGTCCAATTTAATGCGCTAGCCACCAAAGCCTTAGAGAGAAGTTCTTCTAGCCGGCCCGCCGATCGCACCGTAGCGATTACAATTGGGCAAGAGACGTCCCGGCCCACCTTTTCCTCTCCAAAATCCTCCTTTTCCCCTGAGAAAACCTTCATGGCCTCCTCTGGTGCCCCGATCCACCCGACGTTACATTTTTACCCAATTGTGATGCATCGCTTGACGCGGGAACGGACGCTGCTATGTCCCCGAGCCTCGCTTGAATCTTCATCATCGCCCGAAAGACGAGTGCGGCGTTTTCGCCGTTTTTGGACACCCCAACGCGCCCCTGCTGACGTACTATGGTCTCTTTGCCCTGCAACACCGCGGGCAGGAGAGCGCAGGGATTGTCACTGCCAGCGAATCCGGTTCCCAATTCCAGCGTCACGTGGCCATGGGCCTCGTCTCGCAGGCCATCCCCGCGGAGGCACTGGCCGGACTGAAAGGTAACCGCGCCATCGGCCACGTGCGCTACTCCACCACGGGGAGCAGCATCCTGGGCAATGCCCAGCCGCTCATGGTGAACTGTAGCCGCGGCCAGGTGGCCATCGGGCACAATGGCAACATCGTAAACGCCGACGAACTTCGCCGCGAATTCGAAGCGCGTGGGTCGATTTTCCAGACGTCGGTGGATAGCGAAATCGTGCTGCACCTGCTGGCGCAGCCGACCGAGAATCCACTGACCGAACTCCGCCGGGTGCATGGCGCCTTCTCGCTGGTCATCATGACGGAGAACGAGATCATCGGCGTGCGCGATCCGAATGGCTTCCGTCCGCTCGTCCTCGGCAAACTCGAAGGCGCCTACGTGCTCGCCAGCGAGACCTGTGCTTTCGATTTGATCGGCGCCAAGTTCGAGCGCGAGATCGCCCCGGGCGAAGTGGTGATCATCAGCGAGGACGGCATCCGTTCCGAGTGGCCCTTCCAGCCGGCGCGCCGCGCGCTGTGCGTCTTCGAATACGTTTATTTCGCGCGGCCCGATTCCGAGTTGTCGGACATCAACGTGGCGCGCGTGCGCACCGAGATGGGCCGCCAGCTCGCACGCGAGGCCGGCGTGGAAGCCGACCTCGTGGTGCCGGTGCCGGATAGCGGCATCTACGCCGCCATGGGCATGGCCGAAGAACTCGGCATCCCCTTCCAGCAGGCCTTTGTACGCAACCACTATATCGGCCGCACCTTCCTGCAGCCCTCGCAGCTCATTCGCGACTTCCACGTGAAGGTGAAGCTGAACCTCATCGGCGAAATGGTGAAGGGCAAGCGGGTCATCGTGGTGGACGACAGCATCGTACGCGGCACCACCGCGCTCGCCCGCGTCACGCATCTGCGCGAGGCCGGCGCCAAGGAAGTGCACGTGCGCGTGAGCTGCCCGCCCCACCGCCACGCCTGCCACTACGGCATCGATTTCCCGAACCCCGAGAAGCTGCTCGCCAACCAGCACACGCGCGAAGAAATCGCCGGCTACCTCGGCGCCAACAGCGTGGGCTATCTCAGCCCCGAGGGGATGGTGAAAGCCACCAAGCAAGCCTTCGATACGCTCTGCCTCGCATGCTTCAACGGCGAATATCCCGTGCATGTGCCCAAGGGCGCCGGGAAATTCGTACTCGATAAGCAATTCCAGGGTCTCGGGTCCGAGCCGACGACGCAGAAGGAATTGTTTGCGGGCGTGCGGTAAGGGCCGCGGAGTGTTCAGTATCCAGTATTCAGTGGCGCTGACCGCAGCTCGGACACTCCGTTCGAAGTCCCAAACCACCACCACTGAATACTGGATACTGAGCACTGAATACTTTGGCCGCCCGATGCATTGAGAGTTGAACAGAGGCCGCCAACCATTCGATGCTCCCATTTTTCCACATGCCGACTGCCAAGAAATCCTCGCCCGCTGCCAAATCGAAGAAAGCCTACGCCGCCGCCGGCGTGGACGTGGACCTCGGCAACCGCGTGAAGAGCGGCATCCAGGCGCTGGTGAAGGGCACGCATGGGCCGGAAGTGCTGGGAAAAATCGGCGGCTTCGGCGGATTGTTCCGTCCCAATTTCCGCGGAATGAAAGACCCGGTGCTGGTGTCGTCGGTCGACGGCGTGGGCACCAAGCTGAAGCTCGCTTTCATGACCGGCCGGCACGACACCGTGGGCCAGTGCCTCGTGAATCACTGCATCAATGACATCGCGGTGATCGGCGCCAAGCCGCTCTTCTTCCTCGACTACATCGGCGCGGAAAAACTGGAGCCGCAGGTGTTCGAGCAATTGCTCAAAGGCTTTGCCAAGGCGTGCAAGGCGGCGAAGTGCGCGATCGTGGGCGGTGAAACGGCGCAGATGCCGGGCATGTATCAACCGGGCGAGTATGATTTGGTTGGCACGATCATCGGCGTGGTCGACCGCGCGAAGTCCATCGATGGCTCGCGGATCAAGCCCGGCGACGTAGTGCTCGGCATGGCCTCGAACGGCCTGCACACGAACGGCTACACGCTCGCGCGCAAAGTCCTTTTCGAGCAGATGGGCCTGAAGCTCGATGCCAAGCTCGAAGGCGTGAAAGGCACCCTCGGCGATGAACTGCTGCGCGTGCACAAAAACTATCAGCCGGAGCTGGCGACCCTGCCGTCCGGCGTGGTGAAGGGCCTCGCCCACATCACGGGCGGCGGCCTCGTGGACAATTTCCCGCGCGTCCTGCCGAAGACGGTGGACGCCTTCATCAACCGCACGAGCTGGACGGTGCCCGCCATCTTCCAGCACATCCAGCGCGGCGGCGGCATCGACCCGCTCGAGATGTATCAGGTCTTCAACATGGGCATTGGCATGGCCGTGGTCGTCGCGGCTAAAGATGCCCCCGCCATCGCGAAAAAGCTGAAGGCCAAAGTCATCGGAACCATCGAGCGCGGCACCGGCGTGGTACAGCTGGTGGGGTAGTCGCGAGGGCGACTAAACGCTGAAGGGCCATCCGAGGCTACGCCAGTTCTTGTGCGGCAGCCCTCTGCCCCTTTCCGTGGTGAATTGAAACTCACGAGTCGTGCGCGAAAGAACCTTTGCCTCGCCAAATCACGGGAAGGGGAAGCTGTTCCTTTGCGGAGGGAGATCCACAGGCTTTCTCGTGCCCCCACCCGATAACTCCACACATCCCTGGAAAGCGGCAGAGGGCTGCCGCTCCAAGAACTGGCGTAACTCCGGGCGACCCTCTTAAATTTGAGCCTTCGCGGCTCCGGCTGCGGCTACAGGATCAAAGCCCTTCCGCGGCTGTGCTCAGCGCGATGACCGCGTAGCACGTCACGAGGTCCGGATCTTTTTCCATGAAGCGCCCGTTCTCGCTCGCCCACGAGCCGTCCGGCTTTTGCAGGCCCATGAGCTTCGCGGCAAGGTCTGCGCGCCAGCTCACTTTTTTGCCAGTGGTCGTGTGGAGTTCTTCGATGCCGGCTGCGTTCAGCGCTTTGGCGAGGATGTAATAGTAGTAGTAAATCCCCTGCTGTCCCATGCCCGGATTTTCATCGAGCGTGTAGTGGTGCTGAAGCCAGTCCACGGCGGCGACCACACGCGGATCGTCTTTCTTCACATCGGCGTGCAGCAGGCTGAGCAGTCCCGCATAGGTCATGGTGCCATAGCTGCGGGGCACTTTTGTCCCGTCCGCCGTCGTCGACTCCCCGGCCGGGCTCTCGCCGCTCGGTGTATAAACAAAGCCCCCCTTGTTCTCGGCGTCGTCGGTGGCCCACTTTTCCTGGTTCGTCGCCTTGAGATTCTGGCAGTGCGTGATGAATTCCTCCGCCGCCTTCCAGTTCAGCTCCGAGCTGCCAGGTTTTTGCTTCTCCGCGAGGCGCAGGGCCTCGAGCGCAAAGACCGTGTTGTCCAAATCCGGCCGCCCCATACGGCCGCCGCCACTCTCATAGCCCCAGCCGCCATTCTGCTCGGACTTCGCCGCATTCTTCACCTGACCGCCGGCCAGATATTTCCGCGCATTTTCGATGATCGTCGCATCCTTGGTATCGCCGGCGATCACGAAGGTTGCGAGGCAGATGCTCGTGTTGTAGTTGCCCATGCCCTTCTCGTAGATGCCGCCATCGGCCTTGGCGGCTTTGCGGACGTATTCGAGCCCTTCGCGCGCAACCTGTCCCTTGGCGTGCTTGCCGCCCGGCGCCTTGAGATGCGCCAGCACGCACAGCGCCGTCAGCGCCGGGTAATCCGGCGTGCTCCACGAGCCGTCCTTTTTCTGCTGCTTTTTGAGAAAATCGAGCCCCTTGTCGACGGACGCCTCCACCTTGGCTTTGAGCGCAGCATCTTTCTTGGCGGGGCCGGCTCCCGGGAGCTCCGCCAAGAGAGGCACGGCGAGGAGGGCAGCAATGGATTGGGTAACGAAGAAGCGGCGGTTCATGGTTGGCTGGGTTGTTCACCGCCGGTAAGCGGCTGTTGTGCCAAAGAGGGCCCGTGGCTGTGGAACAGAGATATCCGGAATCGGCGGAGGGCAATCTCACGGCTGGGCGAATAATCTTTGTCCCCACGGAGGGAGGCAAGGAATAGGCACTGATCGTTCCTCGCAGCCCACTCCAGACTCCTCTTCGCCGATGAGCCGCCTATAACGCTCCGGAATGTCGAATCCGTTGATGGAAATCCTTTGTGCCGAGACGGCCGAGCGGGGTCCCCTGCCCTTCCGGCGCTATATGGAGCTGGCGCTGTATCATCCGGAATTCGGCTACTACACGTCGGGGCGGGCGCAGATTGGGCGCAAGGGCGACTTCTTCACCAACGTCAGCGTGGGTCCGCTCTTCGGCCGGCTGCTCGCTTGGGAATTTGCCCGGCTCTGGGCAGCGGAGGGACGCCCCTCGGACTTCACGCTTGTGGAGCAGGGGGCCCATGGTGGGGAATTGATGGGCGATGTTCTCGGCGGACTGCAGGAATTGGCGCCGGAATGCTTCGCCGCCACCCGCGCGATCCTCGTGGAACCGTCCCCAGCGCTGGCCGCGCGGCAGAAGGAGCACCTCGCGTCACAGCCCGTTCGGTGGGCGACCTCGCTGGAGAACTTGGAACCATTTGCCGGCGTGCATTTTTCCAACGAACTGCCGGACGCGTTCCCCGTGCATCTCGTCCAGTGGACGGGCACGGAATGGCTGGAGCGCGGCGTGCAGGCCAAGGGCGACGCGCTGGAGTTTATCAACCTCCCCCTTTCTTCTCTCGAACTGGCGGAAGCGTGTGCGTCGATCCCCCAACCGCTGCCGGCAGGCTATATCACGGAAGTAAACCTCGCGGCGCCTCGCTGGCTCGCAGGTATCGCCGGAAAGCTGACGCGAGGCAGCGTCCTCGTCGTCGATTACGGCTATCCCCGTGAGGAATACTATGCGCCCGAGCGGACGGAGGGCACGCTCTCCGCCTATGCGAGCCATCGCCGCGAGCCGAATCCGCTGGCGCGGCCGGGCGAGGTGGACCTCACGGCGCATGTGGACTTTACCGGTCTCGCCGCAGCCGGCGAACGTGCCGGCCTGCGCGTTGCGGAACTTACGGACCAGCACCATTTCATCGTGCGGCTCGGGATGGATTATTTCGCCAGCGAACGGCCAGCAAAGGAGCGCCGGGCCTTCATGACGCTCATGCACCCACAGTTTATGGGGCGGGCGTTCAAGGTGCTGCGGATGGAGACCGTGTAGCTGCGACCGGGAGGTCGCAGACGAACAGGAAGTAATATAATCGCGAATCGCTGAAGCAGTGGAACTGCTTCCCTGCGACCTTCCGGTCGCAGCTCCAGATGTTGCATTCGCGTGCGCTGTGATTTTCCGAGCAAGGCTACAGAAAAAGCAAAACAGTCCGGCACAATACCGTACCGGACTGTTTGAAGATTGCTCTGCTCGATGACCGCAGCCTTCCGGTTGCAGCACCATTCGCGGCAGCTGCCTTACGCTTTGCGGCGGCGGCGAGCGGTGAGCAGGAGACCGAGACCGCCCAGCAGCGAGATGGCCGCGGTGGGCTCGGGAATGGCCTGCAGCGCCACGTCGTTGCCGCCACTGAAGGCGTTGCCGACGTTTCCGTCGCCCAGGAAGTTGGCGCTGTAGCTTACGAGGAAGAGCTGCGAGCCAATCGTCACCGCGTTCTGTCCACCACCGATGTCGAACTGGTTGGCGAAGGCCCCCGACGTCGTGGCGGAACCGTTGTTCACCGCAATGAAGAAGACGTCGCCCATCGTCGGCTGGTAACCGCTCAAGAACGAACCCGAGAGGTTGCCCGCGAGGTTGATGCCGGAACCGGACGCCACACTCAGGCGGTCATACTGGCCGGCGCCCGTGCCACCGAAATCGATGGAAAGCGTGGAGCCGAGGCCGAGGTCGAGACCCGTGCCCGTGCCGGTGCCCACGTTGAGGACGCCCGCGAGGCCCGGCAGACCCGGATTCACGATGCCGCCCGGCGAAGTGCCAGGCGTGACGCCCGTGACCGTGACATTGCCCACCGTGCCGGTGCCGCCGAGCGTGCCGCCCGTGCCGCTGGCCAGGTTGTTGTCCGTCACGTTCACGGCACCCGTGAGGGAACCGGTCACGATGACCGAACCACCCTGAACAGTGGTGCCGCCCGTGTAAGTGCTGGCGCCGGCCAAGGTCAGAACGTTGTTGCTGATCTTGGTCACGCCGAACGAGCCACCGCTTTCCGTCACCGGAGTGGTGATCGTGATATCGCCGCTGCCGCCGATGCTGCTGCTGCCAGTGAGCGTCACGCCGCCGAGGCCGACGGTGAGGGCCGCATTGGCGCCCGTGGCATTGGTGAAGGTCGCGGTGACCGGGGAGGTGTAGCCGGTGCCGGCGTTCGTGATGCTCACGCTGTTGAGCACGAAGTTCGTGTTGTTACCGGTACCGGTTGGGTTGGTTCCGGCCACATTTACCGTGCCGCCCGAGAAGGCGATCGTCGGAGTTCCCGTGAAGCCGCTGCCTGCATTGGTGATGGTGATGCCGCTAACGACGCCACCGGTCAGAATCGCCGTCGCCGTGGCGCCTGTGCCGCCACCACCGCTGATGGTCACGGTCGGTGCAGCCGTGTAAGTCGTGGTGCCGCCGGTGATGCCGAAGCTGGCCGCAGCCACGCCAAAGCTCGCCGTCGCCGTGGCCCCCGTGCCACCGCCGCCCGTGAGCGCGAGGCTCGTCGTGCCGCTGATGGTGATGCCGGTGGTGCCCGCCGCCGCTTTCAGATTGGCGACCGAGCCGCCAATCGTCACCGCCGAGCCGGTGTTGATGAGCGCGCCGGCATTGCCATTGCCCGTGCCCGCGATGCGGATGACCTCATTCACGTTCTGACCGCCGAGATCCAGCGTGCCACCGGCGGTGACGAAGGTGCCGTTGTCGGTGGTCGGCGTGCCGGTGTTCAGGCCGCCCAGCGCGGCGGTACTGCCGAGCTTCAGTGTGCCCGCGTTCACCGTCGTGCTGCCGGTGTAGGTATTCGCGCCGGAGAACGTCCACGTGCCCGCGCCGAGGTCACGGGTCACGGGCATATCCACCGTGCTGCCATTGGCAATCACGCCGGAGATGATACCCGCGCCGTCACCGCGCACCTTGAGCGCGCGCCCGGTGGTATTCGGCGTGATGTTGCCGGCGAAGGTAATGCTGCCGGCCTTGGAGGCCAAGATAGTGCCACCACCGCCAGTCTGCATGGTGACGGTGCCTCGAATGATGTTATTACCCGAGTCATTTGCGATCGTGCCTTCATTGACACCGGTAAACGTGTCGTTGCTCGTGAAAAAGCTCAGATTGGCCGGGAAATCAATCACCCCGCCCGCTCCCGAATCGAGGTGGATGGAATCGCTGCTCAGGCTGGCGTTGGTTATTGCACTGATGCTCTTCGGACCGATGCCGAGAGAGCTGCTGTTGGTGGCGACGATCCAACCGTGGGTTGCGGTGACGTTTCCGGTGAAGGTATTCACGCCGGAGAGGACCAGCGGATTGGTATTGGCGTTCGCAGCGGGGTAGGCCTTGGTCAAGGCGCCCGGACCGCTGATGACACCAGCAATCGTGGTGGCCGCGCCCACGGCGGTGAGGCTCGTGTCCACGGTGCCGGTAATGCCGACCGGCAGCACCAAGCCACGAGTCGAGGGCAAAGTCATCGCGGAGTTGAATTGCAGACTGCCGCCGTTAAACGTCACCGGAGCACTGGCGACGCCGAGGGCGGCATCGGAGGTGATGTTCAACACGCCGGCCGTCAGCAGAGTGTTCGTCTGACTATTCGTGCCCGAGAGGCGGATAACGCCGGTGCCGAGTTTGGTCAGCGTGAAGGAGGTTGCCCCCAAGCTGGTCGACGTGCCGATGTTCCCGGAAATCACGCCCACGCCAGCGGTGACCGCGGCCGGGTTGCCGATGCTTGCATCTCCCAGCAGCGTGATCGGACCACTCAGCGTCGGAGTTTGGCCAGCGGCCTGCGATTGGATCCGCAGCACGCCCGTCTTGGTGCCGTTTTCATTAATACCGGTGCCAACGATGACAAACGGATTGGCAATCGTGGTATTCTGGTTCGTGAAGAACTGGCCGTCCGCATTGCCATCGACGTAGACCGTGCCAGTGCCAAAGGGCGAGGTAATGGCGCTCGACTGCGTGGCGACACGACCGCTGGTGATGTAGGTCGGACCGGTGTAGGTGCCGTTCACCTTGATATCGATGATGCCCGCGGTGGTGCCGTTGTTGTCGTTGCTGCGATAAACCACCGTCGTGGGCCCGGAGGCGCCATCCGCAAACGCAGTGCTGATTGTGTTCAGCGTATTTGCCTTGTCGCTGTAGATGGTCAGTTCCTGGCCGGTGCCCGGAACGATAGAACCACCGGTGATGCTGGAAATACCTGCGAGCCCGGAACCGAAAAGAATACCGCCGGAAGTCACGGTGTTGACGCCGGAGAGAGTCAGAGTCGAGGCCGCTCCATTGAAGCGGATGCTGTTCACCGTCGAAGCCGCATTGGCGGTGAGGGAGGCGGTGATATTGGCGTTGCCGGTGAAGGTCGCCGGCGTGCTGGAGGCCGTAAGGATGCTGGTGCCACCCGCGCCGGCGACACTGGCCGCCACGATATTGCCGGGGACGTCGGTGCTGTAGGCCGCCCAATCGCTGCCGCCCACGGTCGCGTAAGCGGTGCCCGAGGTGGAGGTCACCAGCGTGCCAGCAGTTCCAGGATTGGCCACGGTGATGCCGTTGGTCGCGGACTGCGTGCCCGCGGGCAGGATGAAGTCGACGGTCGCGCCGACATTCCGGGAAACGGTCCCGAGATTGATGGCCACCGATCCGCCGGTGCCAATCGTGGCGCCCACGGCGTCCGAACCCGCGTCAAACAGCGTGCTGGAGAAGCTCTGGCTATTGTTCGCGCTCGCCGCGCCGGTCGCGGTGAGAGCGCCGCCGCCCACGAGGTTCGTCGGCGAACCACCAAGAGTCAGCGCCGCGGTCCCCGTGACGATGTTGGTCGCGGGAACGCCGGCGGCCGCGAAGTTCAGGTTCATCGTCGAGTAGCTCGACGGATTGGACGTAATGGGCAGGAAGCCCTGGTTGATCGTCACCGACGTGACGGTCGTGGGCACACCCAGATTGAGAACGCCGGGACCCTGCTTGAGGTAGTTCGTGCCGGTCAGCGCACCGTTCACCAAGTTGCCGCCGAAGAGGGCAAAATTGCTCACATTCTGCGTCGTGCCACCGAGGTCGAACGTGGACCCGGAGCCACCGACGACCGTATTGTTCAGTGTGGTGGCCGGCGTAATCGCGATGGTGCCCGCCGTGTCGAACAGGTTCGTGAGATTCAAGCTGCCCGTCAGGCGGAGGACGCCCGTGCCGGTCTTGGTCAGTGTGCCGTTCGAGAGATTCGACGATACATCGAGGTCCGGATTCGCGACCGTGCCTGCCGAGGTGCTGAGACCGACCGCGAACGTGCGGTTACCGGCATTGAGGTCGATGTTGCTCACGCTGATGACGCCGCCGACCGGATTGTTCGTGGCGTTATAGTTCACGTTGCCCGTAATGATGGCCGTGCCGCCGGCGCCGATGACGCGGGGCGCGCTGGTGGCCGTGGAACCGCCGAGATTCAGGGCATTGCCCGCGCTGTTGACCGTATTCAGCGTTTGCGTGCTGTTGCCGAAGTCAAACGTGGCGGTCGTGGCTGCGCCCGTGGCGGTCACATCGATGCCCTGTAGATTCAGCGAGGAGAAGATGTTGCTCGCGCCGGCCTTGAGAGTGCCGGCCTGCACCTGCGTGATGCCGGTGTAGGTATTGGCGCCGGAGATCGTCCACGTGCCGGTGCCCGTCTTGATGAGGCGGGTGTAGCCGCCGGTGAGCGGGGTGAAGGTGCCGGCTTCACCGATGCTGCCCTGAATGGAGCTGCCGGTGGAGGCGCCGCTCAGGAAGAGCGTGTCAAAGTTACCCGTCCCGAAGCCCGTCATCTGATTGGTGACGTTGCCGGTGATGGTCACCGGGATGTCCGCGATGAGGGTGGTGTTGCCGCCCGTCGTGCCGGTGAGGGCGAGGCTGGTGAAGCTGGCGCTATAGCCGTTGCCACCCGAAAAAGTGGTGCTGGTCACGGTCGCCGTCGAGGGCGTGGAGAGGGAGCCGAAAGCCACCAGATTGTTGGTGCTTCCGCCATTGCTGCGGAGGTCGAGCACCACGCTCTGGCCGGTGGTCACGACGTTGTTGCCCTGGGCAATCGTCCCGTTGCTGCCGGCGCCGTCATTGGCGAGGCTCAAGGTGCCCGCGTTGAGGGTCAGCAGACCGGTCGGCGTGAAAGCGCCCTTGAACGAGAGCGTGCCCATACCGCCTTTGGTCACGGCCACCGCCGGACTGCCGGTTACGTTCAGACCGCCGTTGACGAGCACATTCACCGTCGCGTTGTTGATGGTGACGCTATCGGTGATGGTGAGGCTGGGGACGTTCAACGTGGTGACGTCGCCCAAGCCAGTCAGATTCAACGTCGTGCCGGTGCCGGTGCCCACCATGCTCAGCGTGCCGATGGTGGTATTGCTACCGACCTCGATCGAGGAGTTGCTCCCCGCGGCAAACGTGATGTTGTTGCTAAAGGTGGTGGCCAGCTGCGCCATCGTCGCCTGGCTGAGCACGCCCGCGGGAATGACCGACATCGTCGGGCTGTCCGGCCCTTGGTAGCTGAGGATATCGCCACCGTTGCCGCCGTTGTTGCTCCAGCGATCCGAGAGGATGTGGTAGCCGGCCGTCAGGTACATCGTCCCAGTGACGGTGGTGTTGGCGGTGACAATCGCCGGGCTGCCGTCGATCGAGAAATTGCCACCGTCATCCGAGAACGCCTGGAAGGTATACACGCCGGGCGTGGTAATGTTGATCAAGCCGGTATATTGATGGCTCGTTGTGGTGGCCGTCACCGCCGAGGGGATATTGACCGTCGTGACGGTCTGATTCCCGGTCGGGTTTTGCCCGCCCGCGCCCGTGGTCACGGGCTGCGTGGGCCCCATGAAATTGGTTAGCGCCAGCGAAGTGAGCGTCGCCCCGGTGTAGGACTTATCGTTCAAACCGGCGACCGGCGCCGTGTTGAGGCCGCCCGCCAGGTTGGGCGTGAGGCGCAGCGTGGGATTGGTGCCCGAAAGCGCGATGGTCGCCGTGCCCAGCGTATTGGCCGTGGCCACGGCCGCATCGGCCGCGGGCGCGAAGCCCTGAAGGTTGCCCCCGTTCACGCTGATGATGCCGCTGATCGAGTTGGCGTTGGCGCCGGTGCCGGCATTCATCAGGCGCGTCTGGTTGGTTCCCGAGACCGTCAGGCCCAAGCCACCATCGGTCACCTTTCCGAGCAGGTTGATCGGCTCCGTCGTCGGGTTGATGGTCGTCGCTCCGGAGATCGTCGTCGTGCCGGTCACGTTCAGGTGGTAGCTATTGGCGCCGGTCACGTTCAGCTGGCCGCCGGTCAGGTTCAGCGTGTTGATCGAAATCGAGCTGTTCGAATTGGCGGTGCTCCGGTTGACATCGATGGTGGCAGTCCCGGCCACCGTGATGGGATTCGCGAAGGTGATGTTCTGGAAAGATCCGCTGGCGTTCGCCTTCAGCTGGAACGAACCGGCATTCAACGTGACGGCTCCCGTGCCGAGGTTATCGATGACGTTCGTCGTCCCGGGATTGGTGACGGTCAGGACACCGGCACTCAAAATGGTGGGGCCGGTGAGAGTCGCGGCATTGGCGCCGTTGATCGTCGTGTTGCCCGCGCCAATCTTGGTCAGGGTGCCACTGCCAGTCAGCACGCCGGTCAGGTTGAGCGCGCCCGCACCGCCAATGGTCGTGTCGCCCCCGAAGGTCACCGGTCCCGGGACGGTGCCCGTGCCGGTGCTGGTGATGAGCGCGCCACCATTGCTGATGCCACTGCCGACCACCGAAATCGGTTCCGCGCTCAGCGCATTGCGCACGTCGAGCACCGCACCGCTCGCGATCGTCGTCCCGGCCACCGTATCGCCGAGTTGGTTGGTGCCGGAGCTCGTGATGAGCGTTCCCTGGTTCACGAAAATCTGGCCGGTGAACGTGCTGAAATTGCTGGTGCCGTTGCCCAGCGAGAGAGCGCCCAGGCCCGTTTTCGTGAGATTGCCAGCGCCCTGCAACTGCGCGTTAGCGGCGGCGGTGCCGGCGCCACTGCCGTCGTCGATGGTCATCGTCGCACCACTCGGGATATCGAGGACGCCACCGCCCGTACCGAAGCTGTAGATCTGGCCGGCGCCCGGCAGAGCAGCCGTGGGCGCGTTGTCATTGTAGGTGGCCATCGGGCGGAACGTGCCGCCATTCGTCAGCGTCACCGTCTTATAGCCCGTGCCCCCCGTGAAGATGCCCAGCGGGCTGGAGGTGGCATTGCCATTTCCCGGCGTGGTGACCTGCAACACGGAGGTCGCGCCATCCACGGTGATGTTGCCGGTGAAAGTGTTGGCCGTGCCGCCGATTACCAGCGTGCCGCCAGTGACCGACAGGCCACCCGTCGTCGTCCCGATCACCCCGTTCATCGCGAGCGTTCCGTTGCCCGCTTTCGTGACCCCAAACGTGGCGCCGCCGATATTGCCCCCGAGGGTCAGCGTGTTGTTGGAGACGGTAATCGTCCGGGCGCCCGTGAGCGTGACGTTGCCCGTGCCCAGGTTCAGGCTCTGCGTGCCGGCAAACGTGAAGTTGCCACCGAGGGTGACGAGATGATTTCCCGTCAGCGTCAGCGCGCCAAACGAGGTGTTGTCCACCGTGCCACCGTTAATCACCAAAGCACTCGTGCTGGTGCCCAGAGCAGCCGCGCTGTTGAGATTAACCTGGCCGCTCGTGAGGGTGAAATTCTTGCCCGCCACCCCGAAGGTGTTGGTCCCACCCAGCGTGAGCGTGCCGGCGCCCGTCTTGTTCAAGCTGAAGGCGCCGGAAAGGACGGAGTTGACGTCGAAGTTCACGGTGGCCGCCGCATTGGCCACGTTGATGACGCTGTCCGCCGTCAGAACGATGCCCGTCGTCCCGACAAACGGGACCGAGCCGAAGGTGATGGTGCCGGTCGTGGTGGCGCTCGTCGCAATCAATTCCGTGCCACCCAGCGCATTGGTGCCGCCAGTCAGCGTCAGCGTTTGCGCACCGGGAGCAATGGCATTGGCGTCGATGGTCAGGTTGTTCGCGCCGGTATCAAAGCTCAGGGTCTGAGAGGTATAGGAGTTGTCCAGCGTCGTATTCAGGAGGCTGGAGGCATCGAACAGCAGGGCGTCGCCCACTCCGGGGGCGGTGCCGAGGCTCCAGCTCAGAGGGTCACTCCAAGAGGTATTGGGCCCAACTTGTTTGTTGGTTCCGGCTTGCGCCGAATGCCCTGCGAGAGCAGCGACAATGGCAATGGCCGAGGTAAAACGCGCGAGGGAGGATCCGAGTACGCGGGGACGGCGGGAGACAGGACGGCTAGGCATAGGTAGGTAGTTAAGGCGGAACTAGTTGGATATCGTCGTCCTGGGAAGAATCGATGTAAGTAGGATTACGCCACGATTGCATGGCGATTTTGCGGGAGCAAATGAGAAATCAGAAGATTTCATAGAAGCAAGGCACGGGGAAATCCATTTCGATCGCAAGCAACTAATATGCAATGCGTTGCAGCATAATGTCGAATATGTAAAGATTTGCGACACTGAAATATACAGCTTCGTGAAGGAAAACTTCTGTTTATGGTGAGGTGCGGGCTGCGTGGTAGCAATTAGTTCGCCAAATGCCACCGCCCGCCCGTGAATTTTGCAATTCATTGCACGGAAGTTTCGATGACACCGGAGCAAACAGCAGAGTTAAGCTCCTTTATTTCAACAACATCCAGGTGAAGTCACCCGCCACAAATGTCGTGAAATAAAACACAAAAATGGCTGGTTAGGATTTTCCCCACCCCCGGCCGTCGCCCAGTTTTTTACCCCTCGCCAGCCATCTCAGGCCGCAATGAGATAGCAACAATGAGAGTGCCTCCGGGTATCAGCCTTCGCTACTGCGGGCGCACGCGCATGAAACGTTGCCCACCACCGGGTAGAACGACATTATCCCGATAGGTCACGGTCTCGGTTCCATCCCCGTTGTTCAACGGCAGGCCAACCTGCACCGCGCCGGTGGTCCAGGTCGGAAGGCCTCCCGAGAGCTCGACGTTGAAGGTCACGCTCCCGCTCACCAAGGAGAGATTCCGGCGGAAGCTGAGCATGAGGTAGGGCCCCTGCGCCCCATCATAGCCGATGGAACTGGTCGCCACCCCGAGAGTATCGGGGACATAGGGAGACAGGCCATGCGCAAACTCCACGAAATTGGAGAGTCCGTCTCCGTCGGGGTCGCCATTGGTGCCGCCAATCGCCGGATTCGCCCGCTCGGATGCGGTGAACCACTGCAGTTGCCAGAGCGAGAAATTGGACGGGCTGAACTTGGCAGGGTTGCCGCCACTGGCCGAGGACGACCGCCAGATGGACATGTCGTCGGCGAATTTGTACATCAGCACCCGCTCCAAGCTGCGTCCGGTGCCCGCCGTGCCATACCAGGAACTCGAGTAGGTCACCTGATCCATGTCGATGTAGGGGACGGTCAGAACGCCCGAAATTTCCATGTAGGGCGTGCCCGGTTTTTGGACGACGATGGTCTCGCCGGCATTTTCCAAATCGCCCTCGGGATTGAAGGGTCCTACGACCAGCACGCTGTCCGGCAGCGCATACATGGACCGGAAAGCGGCCGGGCTGTTGCCGGACACCAGCAGGAACTGTCCCGGCTGCAGCGTAACGCCGGGCGGAACCGAGAAGCTAATGCCCTTGATGCGCCAGGTGTTGTTCGGGTTTTCCGGATCAAATAGCGGCACCGGCAGATTGCTGTTGTTGCGCAGTTCAATGAACTCCACGCCATTGGCCGCCGGATAATATTGCACCTCCGTGATGAGAATCGGCCCCACGCGCGGCCCGGCATTGGCCCCGCCGATCGTTGGGGCCTTTTGCGCGACGAAAAATTTGCGCGCGGGATTTTCCGAGTTCGTGTAGCGCCCAAACGTGACGCCCGGATCGCTGCCGCCGAATTTTACGAACTCGGTGTAGCCGGTGAGATTCCCGGCGGCGTCGGCGGAACTGAGCACCGCCTCGTCGCCATTTTGGCTGAACGCAAAGGCATTGGGGCCCGCATTGAACTGCGTCTCGTTGAGCACGAGGTAGCCACCAGCGGGGATGGTGGTGTTATCCGGAATCCGGTATTTTTTCGGGTTCACCAGATCGTCGCTCAAATACCAGCCGCCAATGTTCGCGGCGCTCGTCTCGGGATTGAACAACTCGACGGCGTCCACCGCCGGCGGCACCGAGTTGGCGAGCAATTCAGAAATTTGCACCTTCGGCAATCCGGGCGCCGGGTCGTCCGCGCCGGGAGTGCCGCCCACCGCCGCGCTCAGGCGCCAGTTCGAAGCATCATTGGGATTCGGATTGATGTTCGGATAATTCGGCACGAGCGAGTAGCCGCCGCCGTCTGCATCGGTCGGCCAGGGCGCTTTGTCGTCGTAGGTCACGGAGAAGATTACATTTCCGGCGACATCGCTCAGCGTGATTGTCTCGCCGCCGTTGTCCAGGCTGCTGCCCGGCCCATAGGAACCCAGCACGGCCACACCGGGATACTTCTGCGCAAACAGCGTGGGATTCTTGGCCAGCACCACAAAGCTGGCCGGATCGATGGTTGCGCCAGTGGGGAAGGTGTAGTCGATGCCCGAAGTGAAGTGCATCCCATACAGTGGGATGCTCGTGGTGCCGACGTTCTTAATCTCGATGAATTCGTACTCGCTGCCGCTGGTCGTGCCGACATCCGGCGGGTGGTACATGATTTCCGTGATGAGCAGGGCCGGCTTCGCGCCGCCGATAAAAGTGGCCTCATTCATCGGGCTCCACTCGCCATTGGAATTGAGTACGCGCGAGCGCACGATCGTGGTCTGCGGCAGACTCACCGGCGCCGTGTACGGCGTCCCCACGGCCGCCCCGCCCTGCTGCCGGGGATCGGTGCCATTCGTCGTGTAGTAGATGGTTCCAGAGCCATTCGGATTGGTGATGGTGAGCTGGAAATTTGCGCCAATCGCGCCGCCCTGCTGGCTGTAGACCGGCGTCAGCGTGGCCGGCCAGAGGCCCTCCGCGGGAAAGTGCGCGGGCACAAACACGCTGCCCGCCGTGTCGTCCGTGTAGCCGCTGAAGAGCACCTGGCGGCGGCTGGGGATATTCGTCGAGTTGTTGAAATGCGTTTTGTCCCCCACCCCATTCACCCAGTTGGGAATGCGCGAGGAATTGAACCCGGAAACAAAGGGCGAGACCTCATTGGCCAGCGTGGTGTTGCGCGCGAGAATCGCGGAGTCGGTCAGCGCGCCGCCGTTGAAGAAATGCTTTTGAATGCGGTCCGCGCACAGCAGGCGAAACTCGGGACTCGCACGGAGCAACGTGTAGAAAATGCGCGGTGCCGTGCTGGCGGCATCGGTGTTCGGCGTCGTTGTCACGATGGCGCCCGAGCCCACCGGCAGCGTGAAACAGTTGCTCCGCACAGTGAGGCCAAAGTTGCCAAAGGACCCCTCGCCGTCCCACACGAAAAAGTTGAACTTCCCCGTGGTCGAGCGCTCGCGCGCGGCAATCCAGTTGTTGTGCGGCCAGTCGCCCGTGGCGCCGTAAACATTCAGCAGAATGTAATCGACGAAATTGACCATATTGATCCGGCTCAGCGCGCCCTGATAGTTGGCGAGCGTGCTCTGCGGATTGTTGCGCAAGAAGGTGAGCGTCTCCTGCAGCGCAATCAGATCGCCGTCCGACGGGATGGCGACCTGCATCACATCAAAACTCAAATCGCTCCCCAGCGCTTCCTTGCACCATTCCTCCCGGATGTGCTCGCACATATTGTAGAGGCCTTTGTACACCCCGTTGACGTAGAGGTTCACATTGGCGCCGATGCTGCTGGGCTGGCCCTCATCGGCCAACAGTCGCCGCATCATTTCATCGATCATGAAAGGATTCAGATCGTTGTGCCCGGCACGGAAGCGCAGGTCGCTGTGTTTCGTCACCGGCGAAAGCGGAATCACGGGGAAGTCCAGCGGATCGCCGCTGAGGTCGTCCCGCATGTAGAAATTCATCGACGGTTTGCGGAGCGCATTTGTAGCGGACCATGCCCCCGAGTTGGGCGTCACGTCGCGATTCTGCTCCACAAGCGTGTAGTGCGGCCGCGTGTAGCTGCTGCCTGAGAGGCGCGCGCCGAGTTCGATGTTCACGCCCGGTGTATTCGCCGGGAAGAGCATCTGCCAGTTCACCGCGCGCTCCATGCATTTGCCGCGGACGTTGGCGTTGTTGTACTGCAGCGGATCGCCGAGCCCCGTCCACACATCCGTCCCTTCCACGGCAAAGTTCTTCCCGGCGCCGATCTCGTCCTTGTTGATCGCCATGATGCCGAAGGGTCGGTAAAAAGCGCGGCTTTCTTTGCCAGTGAGGATCACCGATGGCAGGTTGGCCTTGGTGCCTTCGTTGATCAGATAGTTTTGTGTCGCCACGTCGGACGGAATTTTTCCGTTCAGGAACGCGCGGGCCCGGACCACGGAAGTCGCCGAGACCGAAATCGCGCCCGAGTAAGCCGTGCCAGTGGTCTCCGTCGGTTCGCTGCCATCGCCGCTCGTCCCATTGCTCACCGTGTAGCGGATGCTCGCGCCGGGCGTGCTCGTCGTCAGCGTGATAGACTGGCTGGAGGAATAGTAACCGCCGGTGACGCTGAACGTCGGCGTCGCGACAAAGCCCGTGAACTCCGTCCCCGTGTTGGCCGCCCCGGGTGTGGCGGTGTCGGAATACACGTACTGCCCGGACGCATTCCGCATGTAGCTGTGAAAAGGCGAGCCCTTCGGCAGATTGGCAAACTCCTGCACCAGCGTGCCCGTGGAGTCGTAGAGGCCGAGATACTCACCTTTGCCGTCCATCTTGAAATTGCTGTGCAGGTAGCCGTTCGTTCCGGGCGCCGTGATGTCGAGCCCGTCGCACAGCACCAGCAAATATCCGCCGGCGGGAATGCTCACGTTCGGAAAACTCCACTTGGCTTTGTCGCCCGAATCATCCGTGAGCGACCACCCATTCAGCGAAACCGCGCTCGCGCCGTTGTTGTACAGCTCCACCCAGTCAACCACCGAATCCGGCAGGTCCGGACTATCGTCCTCGGAACCATCGACATTGCTCACGGGCTCCTGCGTGCCGACCATGTATTTCCACTGGCTGGAATTATTCGCCACCAGCGTCACCGGGCTGGCGGAGGCGATCTGCAAGTCGGCTTTCACCGCGATATCGGAATCCGCGATGCTCACGTTGTGCACTTGGATGGCGAGCACATTGGCGCCGGGAACGAGCAGGCGGTTCGCCTGGTCCAGCGTCACGGTCGTGGTGCTGCCGAAATTCCGCGTGGCGCTGGCTACGGCCGTGCGCGGCGTGAAGGTATTGGCCGTCTGGAGATTCGCGCGGGAGACCTCGACGCCGTTGATATACGCGACGTAAGAATCATCGTAGTCGATGAGCAACCGCAACGCCGTGGTGTCCGCGGCCTGGATATCCGTGACATTGAAAATGGTGCGCACGTAAAGCGAAGGCGTGACTCCCACCACTCCGGAAACAGTCGTCCCCAAACCGGCGGCCCCCTGGCCAATCGGCCCGGTGGCCGAAATCCAGCTCGTATCGAGATAGTTCACCTTGCCCCACGGCACGGCCAGCTTGCCTGAGTTTAACAGAGCGGGATCGTACACACCACCCGACGGCTCCACCACGCCGACGAAATATTTCCACTGGTCATTGGGCAACACAAGGGAGGCGTTTGTGGTGCCGCTGATGCGCAGATTGCCCGAGAAATAAAAATTGGTGCTGGTGGTGGAAAGGTTCAGTGCCTGCACCGCGATGATATTCGTGCCGGTGAGAAGCTTGGAATTCGCTGCCCCAAGGCTGATCGTTTCCGAGGTCAGGTTATTGTCCTCGGTGGTGGCCGCCTGGTTGGGATCAAAGGCCGGCTGATCGTGATAGTGGATTTGGTTGGTCGGCCCCGCCCAGCGCCGCGCCACTTCCACGCCGTTCAGATAGACGATAAAGCCGTCGTTATAGCTCACCACGAACTCAAGCGGGTCCGCGCTCGCCGCATTGCCGGCGCTTACGGTGAACGTCTTGCGCAGATACAGCGTGGGCGTGAGATTCACCATCTGCGTCTGCGGATTGGTCCCAATGGTGGGAGTCCCTCCCGTGAACGTGCCGAAGCCAAAGGGACCGACGCCAGTTTGCCATCCTTTCGTCGCACCGTCGTCAAATCCATTCACATACCACGGCACGCCAGTGCCTAAGGTCGGCACTCCGGTGGCGCTCCATTTGATCTGCCGCTCGGACGGCGCATTCACTACTTCATTGACGACCACTCCGCCCGGGGACGAGAGAACGAGGCTCAGGAGGAGTAGCAGGACGACGGGAAATCTGGGCATGACGGAACGGAAGGAAGGAAAGGCAGGGTTTTTCCATATTCCCTGCTGCGATTCCGGTCGTCAATGGGGACTTACCAACGCTTAGATGACGATAAACTCTTTTGCAGGCCGAGAGCACCGGCCCGCAAAGAAATATAAAAACTGCTGATATTAAGTGATTTAAGGCATCCAGACGAACTCCGGCGAGAGCATGAGCGCCCACAGGGTATCCTCGAACCGGTCGCGCCACTGGCTTTCCAATTGAGGCGAGGAAGAGGGTCCGGCCTTCACCCGCCGCTCGGCCTCAAGGACTGCGGTCGTGGCGTCCGGGTTCAAATGGCTGGCCCACGAGACAGCTTTCGTCTCCGGCATCGGCCGCGCAGCGCGGGGGCTCCCGGTCAGCCGGGTGGCATACCCGGGGCCGAGGATCTGGACAAAGCGCGCGGCCTCCGTGGCGGACGGCTCCCGCGACAAAATGCGGAGATAAAGCGAGCGGACGAGGTCTTCGGGCGACTGCTTCTGCAACGCCATCGCGGTGAAGGCGCTTTCGTCATGCGCGCGGGTGATGAGGGCGCCAAAGGTGCCATTGGCCAGCAAAGCAGGCTGGAGGACATTCGCATCCTGATCCCGCACACTGCGGGGCTCGGGCCGGCTCTCGCGCCAGCCAAACGCGGTGAGCACATCCGCGAAAATTTGCGCCTTGGGCTTCGCCAGCGCGGGCCGGTCGCGCTCATTGCTGAGCGAGGTGAATTCCCACGCCCGCTGCGGACGGCCGAGATTGGATTGATCCTTGGAATTCTGCCGCGCCTCCGGATCAAAAGACAGCATCTCGGTATCGTATTCCTGTCCCGAGACCTCCATGAGCGAATCGAGCAACTGCTCCGCCGTCATGCGCCGGCGGGCCTGGGCGGCAAAGGTGCGCTCGCTGCTATTGACGTTCGCCATGGCGTCCGGACGCGGCGCGCGCTGGTACGTCTCGCTGTTCAGGATGAGCCGCGCGACGTGCTTAGCGTCGAAGTTGTGCGTGATGAGCTCATGCCCGAGCCACTGGAGCAACTCCTTGTGCGAGGGCTGCGAGGTCTCCCAATCCTCTACCGGCTCCACGATGCCGAAGCCCAGGAATTGCTTCCACAGCCGATTCACCATCACCCGCGCAAAGCGATCATTGCGCGGATCGGTGAGCACGGCAGCCAGTTGCTCGCGCGAGTCACCTTTGCCCCGGATGACGCCCGGCAGCGGTTCCTTCGGCAGCGAGGCGAAAGGGAAATGCGGCTCGATGATCTGGCCGGGCTTGAGCGAAACCACCACCCGGCTCTTGGCCCCGGGCGCCACGGCCAGCGAGGAACCGGGCACCTTCAGCGGCGCGCGCTGCAGCATGGCCGCCACGGAAAACAGATCGCCCTGCTCGAAGATGTGCGCGGGCGCATCGTGGCAGCGCGCGCATTTCATCTCCATGGCGAGAAACGCTTCGCCCACGATTTGCGCTTTCGCGGCCATCGGCAAATCATTCTGCGTGGCGATGCCAAAGCCGGCGGGGCCGCCATAGTTGGCGCTGCCCTCCATGCTGATCAGTTCCGTGGCAAAACGATCCAGCGGCAGATTGTCCTCCAGCGCCTCATGCAGCCACCAGCGGAAGGGCCCAGTGTTATTCAGCGTGCCCTTGAGGATGTTTGGATTCTCCGCCAGCACATCCTGCCAGTAGCTCGTCCATTTGTCCGCCCAGCGCGGATCGGCGAGCAGGCGGTCGATCACCTTGGCGCGCTTGTCCTTCGCGGAGTCCGCGAGAAAAGCGGTCACTTCCTCCGCCGTGGGCAGCAGCCCGATCGTATCGAGCGTCACGCGGCGCAAAAATGCCGCATCGTCCACCACTGGCGCCGGCTCGATTTTTTGCGCGGCGAGTTTTACCTCGATGAAGCGATCCACCGGTGAAGCCTGCCGGCCCGCTGGCGGCTCGGGCGCGGGCACCGCCTTGTCCCGCGCGAGACGGTGGCGCATTTCCCAGTATGCTTCCTCTCCCGGGACTTTGCGATTTTGCGCATTCAACGTGGATACGCGCTCTGACTGCGCTTCCCGAAACGCGGTAAAATCGCGGGCTGGCGTCGTCCCCGCGGGACTGACCATCTCCCAGGCGGCGCCCGCCTGCTGCCAGAGCGACAGCTCGCCCAGCTCGGGCCGCACATTTTTGCCGCCCACCCACGTCTCGATGACGAGCACGTGCGGCTGGCCGTCGCCCGTTACCGGACCTTTCACTTCGCGATGGCCCGCGGGCAGCAGCGGCATTTCTTTCACCAATTGCTTCTCGAGCTGGTCCGGCACCGCCCCCGTGTCACCGCCCATGGGCCGGCTCACGGAATTTTGCAGCACCACCTTGCCGTCGATCGCCACGCGCGCCCCGCCAAGGCTGCGCAACAACCACGTTTGCTTCCCCGCCGGAATGGTCACCATGCCCGCGACCCGCACCAGGAAGGGCCGCGAGCGATCCGAGCGCACGCCGTGCGCATTGTATTTCTGCGGCAGCGTGGTGAGCGTGAACGTTGGCTCGGAAAACTCGGTCGTCTTGCTGGGCGGCACCTCGGACCACGTCGGGTCATGCGCGGCGGTGTCGCCATCGCTCGCGGGATCGCTGTCATTCCCACCAAACGTCTCCACCGCGGCGACATCGCCTTTCAGCGGGAACTCCAGGATTTCCACGCGCGTGCTCGCCTTTGGCAAATCCACCGCCCGCACGGCCGGCACCGGCAGTTCCGGCTTGGCGGGCGCTTTGGGTTTGGCGGGTTCGCCGGTCAACGTTTTCGCCGGCGCCGGACCTCCGGGATTCTGCGCCTTCGGCCCGCCGTCGATCAGCTTCGGCGCCTCGCCCGCCCGCGCCGCGTGAATCTTGATGCGCTCATCCGACAGCGCCGTGCGGTAAATTGCCACCTCATCGATGCAGCCCGGAAACGTGCTGCTCTTGCTCACGCCCATCGAGGAACCCAGCCACACCTCGTCATCGTCCACCACCGGCGCGTCCGTCGTCGGCCCGCCGTCATCCCACACGCCCGGGCTCGGCTGGCCATCGATCCAGGCCTTCATGCTGTCCGGCTTCCCGAACGCATAGCTCATCGCCACATGGTGCCAGTCATCGCCCGGCTTGAATCCGAAATTGGAATTCCACCGATGAAATTTCCCAGTCGCCCCCACGCTGCGGAAAATGAAACTCGCCCGCGCAATCTTGCCGTCGCCCAGCAGCCGCACGCCCCAATTCTGATTGTCATGCGGAAAGCCCGCGTTCTCCGTCCGTCCCTTCCCCGCGATATACACCCACTGCCAGTCGCGCAGCGTTTCCTTGCACTGCACCCACGCCTCCACGGTGATCGTGTCGCCATTCGTAAAATCAAATACGCTCTCTTTCCCCGGGTCCTGAATTCGCACCACGAGCTCCTTCGGTTCGACGCCCTTCGTCGTAAAATCGATCGCCAGATTCTCATCCGTGAAATTGGGAAACTGGGGCGGCCTCGGCCCCGGCGTCTGTCCGCTCACCCCTCCATCCGGTCTGGCCGTCATGCGCTCATGCGTCTCGCTCCGAAAACAGCACTGATCCTGCACATCGAAGGTCCAATACGCCGCCGGCTGATCCGCCATGAGCTTTTCACGGTACGATTCCGCCGCCCAGCCGGCAGCCGTAGTCAGGGAGAGAAACGCGAGGACGGAAAGTCGCATAAGGAGCAGGAAACATAACCCGCCATTTTCCGAACCTCTAGGAAGATCCTTGGTGGCGTGAAGCTCCGCGTCCGTAGGTGTTTGCCCCCCGAATGTGTTCGTCAGGCGTGTGGTGTTCGAACGGTCGCGCGCGCCTTTCTGGGAAAGCGAGCGGAGCGAGCAACGAAGGTAGGGATGACGCCCAGCTGTAAGCGCGTTTGCCACAAGTTACCATTGGCCGCCGCCGTCCTTTCTGTTCCGCTTCCCGCGCATCACACCCGTCACCTATGCGTCTTCTCTCCTTGCTCTCGGTCGCCCTGTTCTTCGTCACTGGCTTCCTCCGGGCCGATGAACCAGCCACCTTCACCCGCACCCAGGACATCGTCTACGGCCGCAAATATGGCGTCGCGCTGACGATGGATGTCATCCAGCCCGCGAAGCCGAACGGCTATGCCATCGTCTCCATGATCAGCGGCGGCTGGGTGTCGAACCATGACGGCATCAACCCCGCCGGCTATGCGCCCTTCCTCGATCGTGGCTACACCATTTTCGCCGTCTGCCACGGCTGCCAGCCGAAGTTCATCATCCCCGAGCTCACTCTCGATATCCACCGCGCCATCCGTTTCATCCGCCACAACGCGGCGAAGTGGAACATCAACCCCGATCACCTCGGCATCACCGGCGGCAGCGCAGGGGGACATCTTTCGCTCACCATGGGCACGCAAGGTGGCCCCGGCAAGGCCGACGCGAAAGATCCGGTGGACCGTGAAAGCAGCGCCGTGCAGGCCGTTGCCTGCTTTTTCCCGCCGACCGATTTCCTCAACTACGGCTCGCCCCGCGAAGACGCCGTCGGCGTCGGCACACTAAAGAATTTCAAGGGTGCGTTCGGTCCCGAGTCCGACACCCCGGAAGGCCGCCAGAAGCTCGGCAAGGAGGTCTCCCCCATCTACTACATCACCGACAAAATGCCGCCCACGCTCATCATTCATGGCGACGCGGACAAGCTCGTGCCCATCCAGCAAGCCGAGAGCTTCGTGGCCAAGGCCAAGGAAGCCGGTGCCACGGCCAAGCTCATTCCCCATCCCGGCGGCGCCCACGGCTGGGCCAATATGGGCGCGGATCTCCTCCCGATGGCCGACTGGTTCGACGAATACCTCCGCGGGATCAAGAAGTAGCAGTTGATGTAGCTGCGACCGGAAGGTCGCAGAAACGCCGCGTCCCAAGCGGAACCTACTTCCCCTTCTTCGGCGCCTTAATCAGCAGCACCGGAATCTCCGTTCGATGCCGCACGGTATGGGCCACGCTGCCGAGAATGAGATCGCCCAGCATGCCGTGCCCATGCGTCGCCATCGCGATCAGGTCGCACTGCACCTTCCCGGCGTGGGCGAGGATTTCGTCCGCCGGCTCGCCGCTGGCCAAATGCGCATCCACCGTAAACCCGTCGGTCCGCAGGTCCGCTTGGTAGCGCTCCAGTTGCTGCTGGTCCTCCACCATCTCCGGCGAGGGCGCCAAATCGAGATTCAGAAGATTGCGGGCCACATGGCCATCCGCCACGTGCAGCAGCGTAATCCGTGCGCTGGTAAACTTCGCGAGCTTGCGGATGTGCTCCAGCACCACGCTATCAGCCGGCGACAGATCCAGTGGAATGAGAATGTGGCGATACATGGACTGGTGGGTGGGTGGCTAACTGGCGAAGCTCGTCCAAAGCAGGTAGCCATTCAAGCCGACGATGCAAACCGTGACGCACCACGCCGTGGCGACCAGCCAGGGCCCATTCGCAAAGCCGCCCATCTTCTTCCGGTCGCTCGTGAACAGCACCAGCGGAATCACCGCGAAGCTTAGTTGCATGGACAGGATCACCTGGCTCAGCACCAGCAATTGATCCACCCCGCGCATTCCATAGAGCCCCGCGACAATCACCGCCGGCACAATGGCGATGAGGCGCGTGATGAGCCGCCGCACCCACGGGCGCAGGCGAATATTCAAAAAGCCCTCCATCACAATCTGTCCCGCGAGCGTACCCGTGAGCGTCGAGTTTTGCCCGGAGGCCAGCAGGGCCACAGCGAAGAGCACGCCTGCCAGCGGCGCGCCCAGCACGGGCGACAGCAGCGGCTGCGCGTCCTGGATGCCCACGATGTCCTGGTGCGGCGTCCCGTGAAACGCCGCCGCGCTCAGGATGAGAATCGCCGCGTTGATGAAGAAGGCAAACCCGAGCGACGCCGTCGAATCAATCGTCCCAAACTTGATCGCCATCCGCCGCCCTTCCTCGTCGCGGTTGTAGGCGCGGGTCTGGATGATGCTTGAGTGCAGGTAGAGATTATGCGGCATCACCGTGGCACCGAGAATCCCAATGGCGAGGTAAAGCGCCTTTTTGTTATAGACGATCTCCGGCTGCGGAACCAGCCCTCCCAACATGGCGCCGATCGCCGGCTGCGAGATGATCAGCTCATAGGCAAAGCATCCGCCGATAAGAAAAATGAGCCCCGCGACGAGTGACTCCAGATAGCGAAATCCACGCCTTTGCAACAGCAGGATGACGAAGACATCCGCCGCCGTGAGGACCACCCCGACGACGATCGGCAGGTTAAACAGCAAATTCAGCGCAATCGCGGAGCCGATTACTTCCGCCAAGTCGCACGCACAAATCGCGATTTCACACAGCACCCACAGGGTGATCGCCACCGGCTTGGAATAATGATCGCGGCAGGCCTGCGCGAGGTCGCGCCCGGTGACGATCCCCAGCTTCAGCGCGAGGTGCTGCAGCAGGATCGCCATGAGATTGGAAATCAGGATGACCGACAACAGCAGGTACCCAAACTGCGCACCGCCCTGCAGATCCGTCGCCCAGTTGCCCGGGTCCATGTAGCCCACCGCGACCAGCATGCCCGGCCCGGCAAACGCGCTCAGCTTGCGCCAGAAGGAAGCCTGCGCTGGCACCGGCACGGAAGCGTGCGACTCCGGCAGCGAGGGCGTCGTTTGCGCGTGCCGCCAGCCGGCATCCGGTGGAGGGACCGAGGTGGTGGAAGAATGACTCTCACTCATAAAAGGATATCGTTAAAATCGGATGCTGAGCCCAAGGAAGGGGTTGAGATCCTCCGCGGCGCGCGTGAGGCCGAAATTCACTCCGGCATCGAGCTGAATGTCCTCGCTCAGCGCATAGGTGAGCCCGCAGTCGAACGAAGCCGCCCAGGCCGACTCGGGGCCCAGCACGCTCACCAACTCGACGTACCCGGAAAGGTCGCCCGCGATTTGGTGGCCAAAGGTAAAGGATGTGACGGTTTCCAGGTGGTGCCCCGAACCGTCTTCATCAGCCAGGCAGTCCAACTCCACCATCGTGCCAAACTCCCAGCCGCGCGGCAGTTCCACAGAAAACGGAAAGATGATTCCGCCCTCCACGTCATCGGCGCCCACGCCCTCGTCCGCCGTCGGCAGCGTCACAAAAGGCATCACCGCGAAAGCCGTCCGCCCTCCGTCGTTGCCCCACAGGTTCGTCTTTAGCCGCAACGTCAAATCGCCAAAGCCCTCCGCCCCCCGCCGCACCTTCGTATAAAGCGGAGCAACCACCTGGAAATCGATGTTCCGCGTCAGCCCAAACTTCAGGTTCGCATTCCCAAAGGTCCACGATTGCTCGCTCCCTTCCCCACCAAACCGGCGGTGGTCCCGGGTCCAGCTGGCGACATCGAGTTCCAGCTGCACGTGGCCCGCATCCACCGTGATCGGGCTTTCCGTCACATCCGGCCGGTCCGTGCTCATTTCCCGCATCTGCGCCCGCGGCGTGGGGTGAAAGAGGTTCTCCTCCTCGGCCGTCACCACGGCCGCCCGCGCCCCTGGAAATTCCGCCGCGTGCGCCCCAAAAAACGGCGCCCCCATCAAAACCAACATGGAATGTAGCTTCCTCACGTCTTCCTTTCCTACGTAAATTTAGTGAAGGGTCAATAAGAGTTTTAGTCTCGCCTAACATTTATTGCCGAGCCGCAATTTTGGCCCCGGCTTGACCGTCTCCGCCCGCATGGGAGATAGTCCGCGTCGCATGCCCGCACCCAAAAAAAGCCCGTCGCGTAATTCCGCCGCGGTTGAAGATTACCTCGAGCGTATCCTCGAGCTCATCAACACCAAGGGCTACGCCCGGGTGGTGGACATCGCGGAGAGCCTCAAAATCTCCCAGGCCAGCGTGACCAATATGGTGCAGCGGCTCGATGCCGAGGGCCTGTTGAAGTATGAGAAATACCGCGGCCTCGCCCTCACCGCTTCCGGCGAAGCGCTCGCCCGGAACATCACCCGTCGGCACCAGATCCTGACCGATTTCCTCCGCCTCTTCGGCCTCGATGAAGACACTATCTTCCACGACGTGGAAGGCATGGAGCACCACATCAGTCCCCCCACGCTCAAAGCCATCGAGGCCCTCACCGCCCAACTCGCCCGCCAGCCCGCCCTCGTCGCGCGTGTCCAAGCGGAGTGCGGCGGGTGATGGAGCTGCGACCAGATTCGAGCGGAGCGAGAAAGACTGCCGAAGGCAGCCCGAAGGGTGCGAGCGGATGCGAGCATCAATGTCGCGGTCACTTTTCTCCTGGCTAAATTCGTTGAATGGATCGGCGTCACCCCACCGACGTCCGCACCTCCCGGATGTTCATTTGCGCCGTCACCGTTCCGTTCCACTCGTTCCGCTCCACGGTAAAGGCTACGTCCCACGGCAACTCGGGCAGCGGAATCTCCGCGGAGTTCCACCACACGGCCCGGACTTCCGACCGCCCCTGGCGCAGCGAGAAGGAATAGTGCCGCTCCTTCATCAGCCGCGGCGGCGCGGCAAAGAGCACCTTGCGCGCAAAGAAGACCGGCGCCCGGTGCGCTGTCCCAAACGGCTGCAGCCGCTCAAATTCCCCGAGCAGCGGCAGCCCCAATTCTCCCAAGCGCAGCTCCGCATCGAGATGCAGGCGCGGCACAAGTTGCTCAGAGGTCAGCATCTCCCGCGCGGCCAGCGCAAAGGCCGACTGAAATTTCGGGAAACACTCCAGCCGCATCGAAAGCCCTGCGGCCATTTCATGCCCGCCATACCGCTCCAGATGTTCCGCGCACCTGGCCAGGGCCGCCACCATCGGCAGCCCCTCGATGCTTCGCGCGCTGCCCTTGCCAATGCCCAGCGTATCAAACCCCACCACAATCACCGGCCGATGATGCCGCCGCTGAATCCGCGACGCCACAATGCCCACCACGCCTGGGTGCCACCCCGGCGCGCCCACCACGATCGCCGCATCGGAATCCGGATCATACTTCCCTAAAATCTGCCCCTCCGCCTGCGCCAGCACATCATCCTCCAGCGCCCGCCGCTCCCGGTTCTGCTGGTCCAGCAGCGCCGCCAACGACCGGCTGCGCACCGGGTCTTCGCTCAGCAGCAACTCCAGCGAGGCCTCCGCCGAGGCCAGCCGCCCCGCCGCGTTCAGCCGGGGCGCAAGGCCGAAACCAATATCCGTCGTATCGTACGGTTGCTTCAGCGCCGCCACTTCGATCAAGGCACGCAGCCCCACCCACTTCGTCTGCCCCAGCCGCTCCAGCCCCGCTTTCACAAAGATCCGGTTCTCATCCACCAGCGGCACGATATCCGCCACCGTCCCCAGCGCCGTGAGATCCAGAACGTCCTTCAAATCAAACCCCGGCAGCGGCCGCCGCTTGAGCAGCGCATGCGCCAGCTTGAACGAAAGCCCCGCGCTGCACAGATAATGAAACGTCTGCCCCAGCTTCGGATTCACCAGCGCCACCGCCGGCGGCAATTCGGACTTCGGTTCATGGTGATCGAGCACGATCACGTCCACCCCTCGTTCCCGCAGCGAGGTAATCTCCCCCACGCTCGTCGTCCCGCAGTCCACCGCCAGGAGGAGTTGCGGCGCATGCGTCTCCACACAGCGTGCCACCCCATCTGCCGTCAGCCCATAACCTTCGTCCACCCGATGCGGCAAAAACGTCGCCGGCTGGGCGCCATAGGCCCGCAGCACCCGCGTGAGAATGGTGAGCGAGGTCACCCCATCCACATCGTAGTCGCCATACAGCGCGATGCGCTCCCCGGCATCGATCGCTGCCAGCAGGCGGGCCACGGCCGCTTCCATGTTGGGCAGTAAAAATGGATCCGACAGCGACCGCAACCGCGGCTCCAGCAGCCTGAGCAGCGTCTCCGGCTCCGTTGTCCCGCGCCGCGCCATCATGTCCGCCAGCCATGACGGTACCCCGGCACCGGCAGCGAGCCGTGCCGAAATTTGCGGATCGACAGGCTCGGGCAAAATCCAACGCACCCCCGCATGGCACGGCAATGCCCTCCCTCCAAGCAAGCCCGGAGAACAAGAATTGTCCGCAAAACGGAGCGCCGGAAAGTGGAACGGCTTTTCACGCCGTAGCGTCAGGGCTTTCGCACTCTGCCACTTTTCTCGATTTTCAGGGCCACGGCTTGAAAAGCCGTTCCACTTTCTGGCGCCAGGCTCATGTCTCGCTCTCTTAAACGAGGCTCCACCCAAAAAATAAAGCGCCGGGACCATCTCTGGCCCCGGCGCTCATGAGAATTTAGCTGTCTTCCAGCTTAGAAGATGAAGCGGAAGCCCGCGCGGCCGTTCGCGAAGTCCTGGTCCGCAGCGGCCCAGTTGTAGGTGCCTTCCACGTAGAAGCCGAACTTCGGCGAGAAGCGGAATTCCACGCCACCGCCGACGCCGCCGAAACCGGCTTTCACGTCGTGGTTGGTGACGCCGCCGACGCCCTTGATGTAGGGGGCCCAGCAGAGGCTGCCTTCGATCGGGAAGCGCACGATCAGCGCGGCTTCTTCGGTCCAGTTAGCGGTGTCGAGGTCGATGTATTGAGCGTCGACGCCGAAACCGATGTTCTTCGTGAAGAAGTAATTGAGGCCGATACCGCCGCCCCAACCGTTGTCGCCTTTGTAGTTGCTATAGGCGCCAAACACGTCGAGTTGCAGTTCGTGATCCTTGAAGCAAGGCTCTTGGACCGGAACAACCGTCTTCTTGTTGTCAACGACCTGATGGCCAGCGTGAGCGCTGATCGAGAGGACGACGGAAGCAGCCGCGGCAAGTGCGAGTGATTTCATGTGGTGTAGTGTGGTGTTTTTAGGATTTGAGGGCAGTTTTTGTCCCCCAATAACGGATGGAATATCTTTTCTGCGTGTATGGAACAAGAATAAAAATTACAGGCCCCTTACGCCATATGGATGAGCTAAACCTCAGGAGGTGCTCGTTTTTTAGTATTCAGTGGACGCGGCAAGTTCCGGGCGGTCAGTCTGGAGTTCCGCCTTTAGGCGGCAGCGACGGCCTTTCCACAGGCGCGCACCCGACGTACCAGCCCGCTTACCAATGTTCTGCCCCGCGCCCGCGCCCGCTGAACACTGAATACTTCCCCCCACGCCTAAAAAAACTTCCCCTTTCCCCCACACATCCATTGCCCCCTCCGCCATCCGCTGCTACACCGCGCGCCACTTTTCCTTTTTACACCTTTTTCCTACTTCGCAGGCATGCCTAAAGACACCACGATTCAAAAAATCCTCCTCATCGGCTCCGGACCCATCGTCATCGGACAGGGGTGCGAGTTTGACTACTCGGGAGTCCAGGCCTGCAAGGCGCTGAAGGAGGAAGGCTACACGGTGGTCCTCGTCAATTCGAACCCGGCCACTATCATGACGGACCCGGAGTTCGCCCACCGCACCTACATCGAGCCGATCACGCCCGAGGTGGTGGAAAAAATCATCATCGCCGAAAAGCCGGATGCCCTCCTGCCCACGCTCGGCGGCCAGACCGCGCTGAACTGCGCGATGAAGCTCCACGACTCCGGCATCCTCGCCAAGCATGGCGTGAAGATGATCGGCGCCAACGCCGCGGCCATCCACAAGGGCGAGGATCGCCTCGCCTTCAAGGAAGCGATGATCAAAATCGGCCTCGATATGCCGCTCAGCGGCGTGGCCCACACGATGGAAGAAGCCCGCAAGATCGCCGCGGAGATCGGACGCCTCCCGCTCATCATCCGCCCCGCCTTCACGCTCGGCGGCAGCGGCGGCGGCATCGCTTATAATAAAGAGGAGTTCGAAACCATCGTCACCCGCGGCCTCGATATGTCGCCCGTTACCGAGGTGCTCGTGGAAGAATCGCTCCTTGGCTGGAAGGAGTTCGAGATGGAGGTGATGCGCGACCGCGCCGACAACTGCGTCATCATCTGCTCCATCGAAAACGTGGACCCGATGGGCGTGCACACCGGCGACTCCATCACCGTCGCTCCCATCCAGACGCTGACCGACCGCGAGTATCAGCTCATGCGCGATGCGTCCTTCGCCGTCATCCGCGAGATCGGCGTGGAGACCGGCGGCAGCAACATCCAGTTTGCCGTGAACCCGGACAATGGCCGGATGATCGTCATTGAGATGAACCCGCGTGTCTCGCGTTCCTCGGCGCTGGCATCGAAGGCGACCGGCTTCCCCATCGCGAAGATCGCCGCCAAGCTCGCCGTCGGTTACACGCTCGACGAGGTGCGCAACGACATCACGCGCGAGACCCCCGCGAGCTTCGAGCCCACCATCGACTACGTGGTCGTGAAAGTCCCGCGCTTCACCTTCGAAAAATTCCCACAGGCCGAAGCCACACTGACCACGCAAATGAAGAGCGTGGGCGAGGCCATGGCCATCGGCCGCACGTTCAAGGAATCGCTGCAAAAGGCGCTGCGCTCGCTGGAGATCAAGCGCTTCGGCCTCATCGGCGACGGGAAGGATGCCGTTGTGGAAAACGATGACGCCCTGCGCACGAAGCTCACCGTGCCGAATGCCGAGCGCATCTTCTACGTCGCTCTCGCATTCCAACGTGGATGGACGGTGGAACAGGTTTTTGAAACCACGAAGATTGACCGGTGGTTCCTGCAGAACATCAAGGAGATCGTCGATGCCCAATGGCACCTCAATGAAACGAACGGTAATCTGCTTTCACTCTCTGAAGACCCCACGCAGCTAGAGGGTGTGCGAAACGATATTCGAATGTTCAAAAAACTTGGATTCTCAGATGTCCAAATTGCTACGGTTTCGCATCCGAAGCCGGCGACCGTTGCAGATGTGCGAGCCGCACGGAACAGCCACGGCATCGTCCCCACCTACCGCCTCGTCGACACCTGCGCTGCCGAGTTCGAGGCCTACACGCCTTACTACTACTCCACCTACGGCGACGAAACCGAGCGCCGCGAATCCGGCAAGCAGAAGGTCATCATCCTCGGCGGCGGACCAAACCGCATCGGCCAGGGCATCGAGTTCGACTACTGCTGCGTCCACGCGTCCTTTGCGCTCCGCGAACTCGGCTTCGAGACCATCATGGTCAACTCGAACCCCGAGACCGTCTCCACCGACTACGACACCAGCGACAAGCTCTACTTCGAGCCGCTCACGCTGGAGGACGTGCTGAATATTTGCGAAGCCGAGAAGGAAAACCTCTTCGGCGTCATCGTGCAATTCGGCGGCCAGACTCCACTCAATCTCGCCGCTGGCCTCGCCGAGGCGGGCGTGCCCATCATCGGCACCTCGCCGCGCTCCATCGAGATCGCCGAGGACCGCAAGCTCTTCGGTGCGATGCTCGATAAGCTCGGCATCCGCCAGACCAGCGGCGGCACCGCCGTGACGGAAGATGAAGCGGTCGCCGTCGCGAATAAAGTCGGCTACCCCGTGCTCGTGCGCCCCAGCTTCGTGCTCGGCGGCCGCGGGATGATGCTCGTCCATGAAGAAGCCGACCTCCGCAAATACATCCGCGGCGCCATCGAAGTCAGCGCCGGCGCGGTTGCGGGTGGAACCGCGACCACGAGCACGGATGCCAAAGGCACCCTGCCCGCCGACCGCCCGATCCTCGTCGACCACTTCCTCGAGGACGCCACCGAGGTGGACGTCGATTGCATCAGCGATGGCGAGACCGTCGTCATCGGCGCCATCATGGAGCACATCGAGCAGGCCGGCATCCACAGCGGCGACAGCGCCTGCGTTATCCCGCCCTTCTCGCTCTCGGACAAAGTGAAGGCGGAGATCGCCGACGCCACCAAGAAGATGGCGCTGGAGCTGAAAGTGCGCGGCCTCATGAACGTGCAGTTTGCCGTGCAAAACGAAACGGTCTACGTGCTGGAGGTGAACCCGCGCGCCTCGCGCACGGCGCCCTTCGTCAGCAAGGCCGTCGGCGTCCCGCTGCCCAAGCTCGCCGCCAAAATCATGGCCGGCAAAACGCTCAAGGAACTCGGCTTCACCAAGGAAATTGTCCCGCCGCACTACTCGGTGAAGGAAGCCGTCTTCCCGTTCGTCAAGTTCCCGGGCGTCGACATCGTCCTCGGCCCCGAAATGAAGAGCACCGGCGAAGTCATGGGCATCGATGCCAACATGGGCATCGCCTACGCCAAGGCCCAGATGGCCGCCCAGCCTCCGCTGCCGCTCAAGGGCAACATCTTCATCAGCATCTCCGACGCGGAAAAATCGAAAGCCGCCGACCTCGCGAAAGGCTACGCCGACCTCGGCTTCACGCTCTTCGCCACCAGCGGCACCGCCGCCGTGCTCGAAAAAGCCGGCGTGCCCGTGCAGCGCATCTTCAAGCTCAGCGAAGGCCGCCCCAACGCGCTCGACATGCTGAAAAACGGCGAGCTCGCGATGGTCATCAACACGCCCAGCGGCAAGACCGCCCGCGAGGACGAAATCAAAATCCGCAGCACCGCGAGCATGTCCCGCGTCCCGGTCATGACCACTCTCCGCGCCGCCCGCGCCAGCCTCGAAGGCATCAAAGCCATGAAGGCCGCCGGCTACACCGTGAAGCCGCTGCAGGAGTGGCACCACCGGTAGCGTAGAAGCGGCATCCTGCCGCATTTTGAAAATCGACCGCACTCATAGGACCTATCGGCCGTATCGGCCCTATAGGACCCATTTCACATCTTCCAAACTCCCATGCGCCATCTCCTCGACGAGCCCGTCTCCGATCCGCTCCCGCTCTATCGCTACCGCGACGGCATCTCCGCCGTGGACCTTCTCGCCGCCGCAGTCGCGCACTTGGATTTCTTCACCTGGCTTGGCGAAAACCCCGCCACGCCCGGCGCCGTCTGCGCGCACTTTGGGCTGCATCCGCGTCCGGTCGACGTGATGCTCACGCTCTTCGCCGCGCAGGGGCTCATCACGCAAAGCGGTGGCGTCTTCCACCTCACCCTCCGCGCCCGCGAGCACCTGAGCAGCAAGTCCCGCTTCAATCTCGCGCCGTACTATGCGTCGATGAAGGACCGCCAGCCCACGCTGGACATGCTCACGGTGCTCAAGACTGGCAAGCCCGCCAACTTCGGCAGCTTCGACCCGCAGGCCTGGGCACAGGCCATGGAGCGGCCCGATTTCGCCGCGCATTTCACCGCCGCCATGGATTGCCGCGGCATCCTCCTCGGCCCCGCGCTGGCCAAGGGCCTCGACCTTTCGGAAAACAAGGCGCTGCTCGATATCGCCGGCGGCAGTGGCATCTACGCCTGCTGCCTCGCCGCCAAGCACGAGCACCTCAAGCTCTCCGTACTGGAGCGCGCGCCCGTGGACCGCATCGCCCGCGAGTGCATTGAAAAACAAGGCTGCACCGCCCGCATCGACGTCGTCACTGGCGACATCTTCTCCCCCGCCCTCCCCACTGGCTTCGACGCCCACCTATGGTCCAACGTCCTCCACGATTGGGACGAAAAAACGGTGCGGGAGCTGCTCGCCAAATCCGCCGCCGCGCTGCCCCGCGGCGGCCTGCTCATCATCCACGACGCCTTCATCAACGCGGAAAAAACCGGTCCCCTCCACATCGCCGAATACTCCGCGCTGCTGATGAACATCACCGAGGGCAAATGCTACTCCATCGCCGAATACCGCAGCTACCTCTTCGACGCTGGTTTCGAGTTCCAATCCCAAGGCCCCACCGCCGCCGGCCGCGGCTTCATCACCGCACGGAAGCTTTAGCGCCGTTTGCACTGCGGCGCTTGGCGCGTCTGCAGCCGCAGCCGGATTCGGACGCGCCCGGCGCCGCGAGCGGCACCACTTCTTCAACTGCTCGACACGTCCTCAGCGCAAACCAGTGGATTGAAACGTGGGACCCGGTGAACAACGCCGACGTGGCTCGTGCTCGCGAAGCCCTTTTCGTTCAGTTGGCAAGCTCCATATCGTAACGCCGCGCCCCCGATCTTCATTCGCAAACTACTTGCAATGCGGCATTTCCCACCACCTAAATGCGCCGTCATGAATCGCATCCTGTTCTATTTCGCGTTTCTGTTTCTCCCCCTCGTCGCCCTCGCCGCCCCCGCCAATGACTCCGCCGCCAACGCCACCGTGCTCTCGGGAACCAGCGGCCAGTTCACCATCACCAACGCCGCCGCCACCGCTGGCGCCGAAGATCCCACCGGCTACAAAGTGGGCGCGGCGCACAGCGTTTGGTTTAAATGGGTCGCTCCCTCCAGTGGCGTCTTCGACTGGTCCATCCCGACGCAGCAGGGCAACTTCGGTCTCGGGCTGATTTTCTGCACGGGAAATCCAGCGGCGACACTCGCCATTGCTCCCAAGCAGACCCTTTTTCCCTACGATGGTCTCAGGGCAGCCCCGGCCCACACGCGCATCAGTGCCGTCAGCGGCACCACCTACTACATCCTCGCGGACGACCTCACCGGCACAGGCACGGTCACCGGGGCCGGCGGCAGCTGGACCACGTTTGACGCGCCAGGCTTCACCTTCGATTCCGCCAACGCCATCTGCTACCGCAATTTGGGCGGCGTCTTCGCCCGGATTGCCCGCACCGGCACCACCGAGGGCGCTTACACGATCAGCTACACCATCACGCCCCTCACGGCCGACCCCAGCGTCATCCACAACTTTACCACGGGTGGGAATTTGGCTCTCACCGGCCAGCTCACTTTTCAGCCCGGCGATACGGAAGAGTTCCTCCAAATCGGTGTGGATGACGATGGCAACAATGTTCCCGGCGAAACTTTCCAGATCACGTTCACGGTGGTCAACGGGGACTATCTGACCCTGGGCATCACCAGTACCACCTACGCGATCTACGAAAATGATCGCTTTGCCGAGGCCGGCCCCATCTCCGGAGCGACTGGCGCGGTCCAGGCCGTTCTCGGCACGGACACCGCCTCGGTGGAGCCCGGCGAACCCATTCACGGCGCGCCCAATTCGGCTACGTCCCAGGATGCCACCGTGTGGTTCGATTGGACAGCGCCCAGCTCGGGCGTCTTTGTCTTTTACACCGGCGGACCCTATGGCCCGACGGCAGCGCCCTTCAGCATTTACACGGGCGCCTCGCTCGCGACCTTGGTGCGGGTCGAGCCATTCCCCTTTTCGAATAATAGCGGCGAAGAGTATCGGCAGGCCTTCACGGCCACTGCCGGCACCCATTACAAGATCGGGATCCGCGCCCTGACCGAGGGAGATTCCGGGGAGGTGGTGACACTCGCCTGGCTGGCTGGTTCCACGATTACCTTTAGTTCCCCGACGTACACCGTCGCCGAGACGGATCATTCCATCAACATCGTGTTGAATCGCACCGGCGATCTCACCACTTCCGCGAGTTTCGAATTTACCACCACGGACGGAACCGCGAATCAATTCGACTACACCAGCGTTTCGCAATTTGTCGAATTCGGCGTCGGCGAGACGACCAAGAGCATTCCCATCGTGGTGAAAGAGGACGGGAAGCACGAAGTTGCTGAAACCGTAAACATCATCCTCAGCGACCCTGAGAGCAACGCCTACCTGCCGACGACCACAGCGCTCCTTACCATCACCAGCGCGGACACTTTCGCCGCCCGCGCCGAAACATTTTTCGCTCTCCTCGATAACGGCCATGCCGTCGCGAAAAAAGGCACCGTGACCATCACCACGGCGGTTGGCGGCAAATTCACGGGCAAGGTCATTTATGGCGGCAAGACCTACAGCATCAAAGGCACGCTCGATGCCAATGGAAGCGCCGCCATCCCGGTCACCAAGGCCGGCCCAGGCCAATTGATCCTCAATTTGAAATCCACCGCCGGGGGTGATCGCTTTAATGTGTCCTTCACCGATGGCACCGATACCACCGACACCGTCGCGGACGGCCGGCCCTTTGATGGAAAGAACAATCTCGCCCCCAGCTTCGGCAACTACACCGCCAAGCTCGTCGCAGCCAATACCGCCACTTCGCCCGGCGTGGCGACGATTTCCGTGGGCCTCAATGGCACCGTAAAGATCGCCGGGAGCCTGGCAGATGGTACGCCCTTCACCACCTCCACCGCCCTCGCAGTGGAGCGCGATTTCGGCTTCGGAACGGCCTATGCCCCCATCCACATTCCACTCTACAAAAATGGAGGCTACCTGAGCGGTGAAATCCAGTGCGGTACGGATGCGGAAACACCCATCTTCGCCACGCTCGCGTGGTTCAAGCCGCCGCTTGCGAAGGAAAAATTCTACCCCGGCGGCGTCGATGCCAGCGTCGCGCTCAGCGCCAGTCGCTACATTCCGCCGACTCCTGGCACCCGCGCTTTCCCCGGCCTGCCGGTGAATGGCGAACTCAGCATCTCCCTTACCGGCCCTGGCGTGACCGGGACCGCCACCGCGAAATGCTACTGGCTGATCAACAATCTCGTGAGCACCGGCCTGTTCACCAACCCGAACCCACAGCTGCAGCTCAAAGCGACTCCGTCCACCGGCCTCATTTCCGGCAAGGTGATTGTCCCAGCGAGGACCAAGCCCCTCACGCTGATACTCAAAGGTGTCATCCTCCAAGGCACCCCCGAACTGGCCGGCTTCTATCTCGACCCCACCTCCCAAACCAGCGGTTCCATCACCGGCGCGCCGTAGCCGCCTCTGTCCAACCTTTGTGACGAGCGTAAACGGTAGCAGTTTGCATTGCCACGTGCGGCCGTAGCCGCATCTGGGAAGCTGCGGATTTGGTTCATCCACCGCTACACGCTGCGCGTGGAAAGAGGTAAGCGTTTGCGCATGTCGTGGCTCCGCTCCCGGGCGGTCTGCATTGCTCCGACCTCGCGCGTGGACTTGTCCTCCAGAATTTGTAAAACTGTCGGGAAATTTAACAATTCTCCCCGTGACTTCCCCCTTTTCCGTGCTACTCTTTTCACTGTGGTGGCTGCGCGGCGTCGGGCCCGGATGAGCATCACGTGGCACCCTTTTAGGAACCCCATTTTCTCATCCTCATCACGCCGCACCCCGCCACTGCGCGAATTGTGCGCATACATTGCCAAAACACCCGGTTACCCCACGCCTCACAAATCTTTTATTTTTAGCGAAAAGCGAACCTGTCCGCAAACTTCGCCTTCGTTGCATTTTTCCATCCGAGATCGAACAAAAACCCGCCTGTCCTGCTCCCATTTTATATCCCCGTGGGCGCCTGCAAATCGCTCGCTAACGCCCACCGGTCCTTAATTCTGAAACCTAAATCACTTTAAAAAATTCCCGTTGACTCCCGCGTTCGGGTCTGCACACTACGCGGGACGGAAGCTTCAGTGGTTTGGCCCAACACCTCGCGTGGCCATCATTCTCTTCACCCATCTCAATCGGCGGAGACTTCCCCACTCGGCTTCTCTTTCATCAATTCACACCAATGGCTGGACACCACAAGTGGTCCAACGTGAAGCGCCTCATAGGCGCCCTCGACGCAAAACGCGGCAAGCTCTTTAGCCAGCTCGCCAAGGAGATCTCCCTTGCCGCCCGCACCGGCGGCGGATCGCCCGATGCTCATCCGCGCCTGCATGGCAAAGCCTCGGGCGGGAATGTTGCTTTTCAATTTTATCGCGGCCACCTGATCAATCCGCAGACCGCCACGACGGACGCGCGAGTGATGGAGACCGCTTTCCCTGCGGGCGCCGATAATGTTTCTGCCGCTCAGGAACATCACCGCTCCGCCTTCGCGCATGCGCTGCCCGCAGCGGGCCTAGAGCCCGATACAAAGCAGCGGACGTATATTCCTGAGAACCACGTTTCCATTAACGAAGATCCAATCGCGGCCCGGTTCCTGCGGGAGAGCGATGCGCTGGAGGCCAACGACGACTTCCAACACGCCCACACCACCGCGGCACCTACCGCCGACATCCTTTCGAGAATCGACGGCTGAGCCCGTCCCGACCCGCGAGCGGAGCCTCGCCATTCCTAGAAATATTTTCCACCGACATGCCAAGAAAAGCCGCCACGCTCCCCGAAGAGCCGGAGCCAAAGAAGAAGAAGACCACCAAGAAAGCCGCCGCTGCAACGACGACTGCGACTAAGAAGTCCACGTCCAAGAAAGCCGCGGCCGTGGTCGAGGAGGCCGAACCTCAAGATTTGCCTGGCGCCGCCGCGCCTGCCGAGCCCGTGAAAGCAAAGCGCACCACGCGCAAGAAAACGGCGGCCGCTGTCGAAGAACCACCCGTGGAACTAGCGCCCACGCCGGTTGAAGCAGCGTCAGAAAACGGTGCGTCGTCCAATGGTCATGCGGAAACCGCCGCGCCCAAGCGCAAGGGCCGCACGAGCAAGAAAGCGGCTGCCGAAGCCGCCGAGACCGCGCACGCGCAAACGATGCTTCCGCTCGCGACTCCCGCGACTCCCGCGGCTCCTACGCCTGCCGCCAAGCCTGCCAAGCCCACCGACAACGACTGGCGCCCGTCTGCTCCTGCGGCAGCGCCCGCGCCGGCTCCGGCCCCCGTCGCTCCGCCGGCTCCCGCTCCGGCCGCTGAAGCCCCGCAGGCTGCGGCGAGACCGCGCCCGCTTTATATTTCCCGCGAAGTGGAGGCCTTCCTCCGCGCCGCCAACATCCCGCTGCCCACCGAGAAGGCGCAACTCGACGCCATCATGAATGCGATGGCGGCGGCGAAAGCCGCTGCGCAAGCCGCCGCCGCGGCCTATGCCCCGGCGCCCACCGCGCCCGCGCCCGCCGCTCCGAGCAACGAGCCAGGCGCGCCCGTACAGCAGGCCCAACCCGGCCAGCAGCAGCAACATCCTCATCAGCGGGGCGGACGTGATCGCGATCAGCGCCACCAGCGCGGCGACCACCGCCAGCGGGATCAACGCGACCAGCGGGATCAACGCGAGCAACGTGAGCCTCGGGAACCCCGGGAACAACGCGAGCCGCGCGATCCCAATGCCCAGCCGCCGCAAGGCGATCAAGCCGGTGGACAACCCCGCCCCGAGGAACCCGTGGAGATCGTCGAGACCGAAGGTTATTGCGAAATTTCCGGCAAGGGCTTCGGCTTCCTCCGCGATCCCAAGCGTCTCTTTCAGCCGAACCCGCAGGACGTCTTCGTGACGCCCGAGCTCGTAAAGCGCTTCGGCCTGCGCGATGGCCACTGGCTCACCTGCAGCGCCCGCAAGAACAGCCGCGGCATGCAGATTCACCGGCTGCACACCGTCAACGGCCTGCCACCGGAGGAGGCCAAAACCTGGCCCAGCTTTGAGGATCTCACGACCATCAGCCCCATCGAGCACATCAAGCTCGAGACCGTGCCCGACCGCACGACGACGCGCGTGATGGATCTGATGACGCCCATTGGCAAAGGCCAGCGCGGGCTCATCGTGGCGCCGCCCCGCACGGGCAAGACGACGCTGCTCAATCACATCGCCGAGGCCGTGGTGAAGAATCACCCGGACATGAAGCTCATCATCCTCCTCGTGGACGAACGCCCCGAGGAAGTGACGGACTTCAAGCGCGCCGTGCCGCAGGCCGAGCTCTGGGCCAGCAGCAATGACATGGACGTGAAGTCGCACACCCGCGTGGCCACGCTCGCCATCGAGCGCGCCCGCCGCCTCGTGGAGAGCGGCGCCGATGTATTTGTGCTCATGGATTCCATCACCCGCATGGGCCGCGCTTTCAACAACGCCATGACCGGCGGCGGCCGCACCATGAGCGGCGGCGTGGACGCCCGCGCCCTCGAGATGCCGCGCAAAATCTTCGCCGCGGCCCGCAATACCGAGGAAGCGGGCAGCCTCACCATCGTGGCCACCGCGCTCATCGACACCGGCAGCCGCATGGACGAGCTGATTTTCCAGGAATTCAAAGGCACCGGCAACAGCGAGATCGTGCTCGATCGCAAGATCAGCGATCAGCGCGTCTACCCGGCCATCGATATCTTCCAAAGCGGCACCCGCCGCGAGGAACTGATCCTGCCCGCCGACGCCCTCCAGAAGATCAACACCATCCGCCGCGGCCTGAGCGGCCACAAACCGCTCGAGGCCATCGAGCGCATGCTCAGCTTCCTGCGCAAGTTTCCGACGAACGAGCAACTGCTGCGAGAGATTCCGGGCTCATAGTGTCGCTGCGACCGGAAGGTCGCGCGCTATTTTGCGAAGCGCGATCTTGGAGTGCGGTCGGAAGCGTCAGCGCCACGCCGCCTTATTGGACTTTCGCGCACGAAAAACGGTGCCCTCGTCTATCGAAGCGCGGCTGCGTGCATCTGTAGCCGCGGTCGGGAGGCTGCGGAGGATGGCTACGAGATTCCCGAGACCGCTCTAAATTCGGAGTTTCCAAAAAGGCGGTGTCGCGCTGTCGCTTGCCACCGCACTCCACGATCGCGTCCCGCCGCTTGCTCATCCCCACGAAATTCGTCATTCGTCATTCGTCATTTTTCCACCCACATGCTCCGTCACCTCCTGCTCACCACTCTCGCCTTCACCTCCGCTGCCCTCGCTGCCGATCCACTCTTTGTCGCGGTCGGTTATGGCGGACGCCGCATGACTTCGCGCGACGGCCTCACGTGGGAAAACGTCCAGCAGTGGGCGGAAAAAGGCGAGGACGACGGCAACAATCTGATGAGCGCCGTCTATGCCCAAGGCAAATTCGTTGTCGTGGGCGGCGGCGGCGGCGGCCCGACCGGCGCCGGCCATGTGCTGGTGTCCACCGATGGCGTCAACTGGAAGGAAACGCTGAAGGACAAAGGGCGCGTGGAGCCCGTCATCTTCGGCGGCGGCCGTTTCGTCATCGGCACCTCGGCGTGGCCGAGCGGCAAATTCATGTGGAGCACCGACGCCGAAACGTGGACGCCCGGCGGAAAAATCGAGTCGAAAGGTTTCTCCCATTACCGCGGCGGCTGCTACGGGAACGGCGTCTTCCTCTTCGTCGGCAACGGCCAGCAGAACGGTCCGGACGGCAAGCCTCATGAAATCCACTGGGCGGTCACCACGGCGGACGGCGAGAAAGTCATCAGCGAAAAAGCTGACCTCCCCGGCCACGGTGCCCTCGCGTTCGGCGCCGGCAAATTTCTGATGCTCACCTCCCACGCCGACGCTGGCCTCATCGCTTCCAAGGATGGCGCGCAATGGGACCCCGTCGCGCTGCCCGATGACGCCAAGCTCTCCTGGCTCGTCTGGACCGGAAAGGAATTCCTCGTCGGCGTGGCGAAAGGCGGCGCCGTCCTCCGCTCTGCCGATGGCGCGACGTGGGAGAAGACCAGTTTCGTCGCCCGCACCCACGTCATGTGGAGCGATGGTCAGCGCTTCATCGGCACCGGCTGGCCCGGCAAAATGAGCTACTCCGCCGACGGCGTAAAATGGCAGGAAGCCGGCCAGCCCCAGCCCGCCATGGGCATCAATATCATCATCGCCCGGTAGGCGGCGAGCTTACTCCGGCGTGTAGTTCAGCCAGGACCCGAGCCACCGCTCGGCCTCGGCTTGCGTGAAGCCTTTGCGCTGCGCGAAGTCAGTCACCTGATCTTTGCCCAAGCGGCCCACAGCGAAATAGCGGCTCTCAGGATGCCCAAAGTACCAGCCGCTCACGCTGCTGCCGGGCCACATGGCGAAGGACTCTGTGAGTTTCATCCCCGTGCGCGCTTCCACGTCGAGGAGCTTCCACAGCGTCCCTTTCTCGGTGTGGTCTGGGCAGGCCGGATAGCCGGGCGCCGGGCGGATGCCGCGGTATTCCTCGGCAATCATTTGCGCGTTCGTGAGTTGCTCGTCGTGGCCATAGCCCCACTCGCGGCGTGCCTTGGCGTGGAGGTATTCCGCAAACGCCTCGGCCAACCGGTCCGCCACGGCCTCGGCCATGATGGCGTTGTAGTCGTCGTACTTGGACTTGAACGCTTTCACTAATTCGTCCAGCCCGTGGCCACTGGTCACCGCAAACGCGCCAATGTAGTCCGCACCTTCCGGCGCAATGAAGTCCGCGAGGCAGCGATACGGGTCCGCCGTCTCCTTCGCCACTTGCTGGCGCAGGAAATGCAGCCGCGTGCGCTCCACTTTGCGCGTATCGTCCATCCACACGATCACGTCGTCGCCAACGCGATTGGCCGGGAAAAAGCCGTGCACCGCGCGGAGCGTCAGCGCTTCGCGGGCGATGAAATCATCCAGCATGGCCTGCCCATCGGCATAGAGCTGGCGCGCCTGTTCGCCGTACTTCTCGTGCTCGAGAATCTTCGGGAACACGCCGCGCAGCTCCCACGTATGGAAGAACGGCGTCCAGTCAATGAACGGCTTCAGCGCCGCCAGGCTCACGTGCTGAATCTCGCCCTTCGCCACCGCCGGATCGCTGGAAAGCACCCGCGCGCCGACAAACTCCGGCTGCGGCAGCTCCGCATAGCTAAACTGCGGCGCCTTCTCCCGTGCCTCCGCGATACTGATCAATTTCACCGCCGCACCGGCGTGCAGCTCGCGCGCCTTCTGCTGCTCAGCGGCGTTCTTGGCGACAAAGGCGTCACGCCCCTCCGTGCTCAGCAGCGCGCTGACCACCGGCACCGCTCGGCTGGCATCCAGCACATGCACAATCGGCTGCTTATAGCCCGGCGCGATCTTCACGGCCGTGTGTGCCCGGCTTGTGGTGGCGCCACCGATGAGCAACGGCAGCTTCATCCCGCGCCGCTCCATCTCGCGCGCCACATGGACCATCTCATCGAGCGACGGTGTGATCAGGCCGCTCAGGCCCACGATATCCGCGCCCTTTTCCACGGCGGTATCCAAAATCTTTTCGCACGACACCATCACGCCGAGGTCGATGACCTCGTAGTTGTTACACGCGAGGACCACGCCGACGATGTTCTTGCCGATGTCGTGCACGTCGCCCTTCACGGTCGCGAGCACGATGCGCCCCTGCGCCTTCACTTCCTGACCGGCCGCCGCCAGCGCCGCCTTCTCCGCTTCCATATAGGGCAGCAGCCAGGCGACCGCCTTCTTCATCACCCGCGCGCTTTTCACCACCTGCGGCAGGAACATTTTCCCGGCGCCAAATAGATCGCCGACGATCCCCATTCCGTCCATCAGCGGACCTTCGATGACGGTCAGCGGCTTGTTGTATTTGAGCCGTGCTTCCTCGGTGTCGGTATCGATGTAGGTATCGATGCCCTTCACCAGCGCATGCGAAAGCCGTTGCTCTACGGTCCCCTTGCGCCACTCTTCCTCCTTCTTCTCCTCCGCGCTTACACCCGAGCCGGCCGCTTTCAGCTTCTCACCAAACGTCACGAGCCGCTCGGTGGCGTCGGCGCGGCGATTGAGCAGCACGTCCTCCACGAGCTCTTTCAACTCCGGCTCGATCTCTTCGTAAACCTCCAGCATGCCGGCATTCACGATGCCCATATCCAGCCCCGCGCTGATGGCGTGGAACAGAAAGGCCGAGTGCATCGCCTCGCGCACCACATTGTTGCCGCGGTAGGAGAACGACACGTTGCTGATGCCGCCACTCACCTTAGCATGCGGCAGGTTGTTCTTAATCCACCGCGTGGCCTCGATGAAATCGACCGCGTAGTTCGCGTGCTGCTCGATGCCCGTGCCCACGGTGAGCACGTTCGGATCGAAAATGATATCCTCGGGCGGAAAGCCGACGGTCTCCGTCAGCAGCTTGTAAGCACGGCTGCAAATCTCGACGCGCCGCTCGTACGTGTCCGCCTGGCCCTGCTCATCGAACGCCATCACCACCACCGCCGCGCCGTACTTCAGCACCGCCTGCGCCTGTTCCAAAAACTTCGCCTCGCCCTCCTTGAGCGAGATGGAATTCACGATGCCCTTTCCTTGCAGGCATTTGAGCCCCGCCTCGATGACGGACCACTTCGACGAGTCCACCATGAACGGCACCTTGGCCACCTCCGGTTCACTGCCCAGCAACAGCAGGAAGCGCGACATCGCGGCGACGCCATCGATCATCCCCTCGTCCATGCAGATGTCGATCACGTTCGCCCCGTTCTCCACCTGCTGCCGCGCCACCGCGACGGCTTCCTCGTATTTCCCCTCTTTGATCAGCTTCGCAAACTTCGGCGAACCCGCGACATTCGTCCGCTCGCCGATGAGCATGAACGTGCCAATCTGCTGCGTGAACGGCTGGCTGCCCGAAAGGCGGAGCGGGCGTTGCGTTTTGGGATCGGCCTTTTCCGCCAAGGGATGCTCAGGAAACGCCACCACATGGCGCGCCGGCTTCTTTTCCAGCGCCTGTGCAATGGCCGCGATGTGCTCGGGCGTATTGCCGCAGCAACCACCAGCGATGTTGATGAGGCCGCTCTGCGCAAACTCCCCGAGGAACTCGCCCATGTCCTTGGGCGTGAGATCAAATCCCGTCGGCGAAAGCGGATTGGGCAGACCGGCATTCGGGTAGCAGGAGACATAGGCCCCCGCCTTCTCCGCCAATTCCGCGAGGAAGGGCCGCATGAGGTCCGGTCCGAGTGAGCAGTTGAGCCCCACCGAGAGCGGATTGACCTGCTTCACGGCATTCCAGTAGGCCTCCACGGTCTGCGCCGAGATCATCGTTTCACCACCACGGCCCACGGCGGCCGAAATCATGATCGGCAGCACCTTGCCATCCTGCGCGAATACTTCCTGCGCCGCGACGAGCGCCGCCTTCGCATTGAGCGAATCGAAAATCGTCTCGACCAAAATGGTGTCCACCCCACCCGCGATCAGCGCCCGGATCTGCTGCATGTAGGCGACTTTAACCTGGTCGAACGTGCACACGCGAAACCCCGGATCATCCGCATCCGGCGAATTCGAAAGCGAAACCGTCAACGGCCCCACGGCGCCGGCGACAAATCGCTGGCGGCCCGTGGCGTTCCCCACCCGATCCGCCCATTCGCGGCATTGCCGGGCCGACTGCTCATTGATTTCCCAAGCGAGTTCGCCGAGAAATTTGTCCTCGATGATCGGCTGGTAGAACGCCGGATCCTTGCGCCCGCCATGCTCGCGCGGGTCCTCCACGAAAAACTCGCTCTGCGCGATGCTCGTCGCGCCAAAGGTGTTCGTCTCAATGATGTCCGCCCCCGCCTCGAGGAACCGCCGATGGATATCGCAAATCATCGCCGGCTGCGTGAGCGAGAACATGTCGCCATTGTTCAGCAGATCCTTCGGCGCATCCTTGAACCGCTCTCCGCGGATATCCGCCTCCTTCATCCCGTACGTGCGGATGGTGGTGCCCATCGCGCCGTCGATGATGGCGATGCGTTGCTTCAGGAGTTGCTCGAGCGGATGCATGGGATTCGTGGTCTTCTAGGTAGTCAGGATGTTTGGTTCCGGGAGGGCGCTGCGAAAACGAAAAGGCCCCCACCGGGCGGTGAGGGCCTTCTGAAATTCGCTTGTGGGAAAGCTATTCGCCGTCACTGCCGATGGCTTCGACCGGGCAGCCATCCATGGCTTCCTGGCACAGCTTGGCCTCATCATCGTTCTCCGGCTGCTTGTAGAGATAGCTATGGCCGCCATCGTCATTGCGTTTGAAATTCGCGGGCGCCGTCTCGCGGCAAAGGTCGCAATCGATGCACTGGTCATCGACGTAAAACTTTCCGGCGACGTTTTCAGGATACTTGTTCGCTTGATCAGCCATATGGAAAAAGAGGGTGAAAACTAACGATCTCGCCCGCGAGGGCAACGCAATTCTTCAGGCGGGCGTAAGTCTCCGGCCAAGAGGCGCCAAGAGTCACCGTAGCGCCGTCCGCGGACCTTAGTAACCACCGGCGACACCCTGGGTGCTGAGGACTTCGCCATTGTATTTATTGGGGCCGAGACTGAACGGATTCGAGACACCGAGATCCCCCAGCAGCGGAGCCTTTTCCTCCACCTCGATGTGCGAGGAGGCCTCGAGGAAGAAGTGGCCCGGATTCAGCGCGGGGCTGAAGTAGGCCCGCAAGTTGTGGCCTGCATTCACCAAGCTGTAGTAGGCGCTCTGCTGCGAAATCCGGACGGTGCTCGGGTAGTCGCGCATGACGGTGCTCTCAAAGGTGGCCATCCAGTTACCACCCGCGTCGACGACGACCGTCTGCATGCCGATTTCCTCGCCATTCGCGTTGTACATCGTCAGCACCAGCGTCGCGCCCGGGTCCGCCTCGCCGCTATAAATCGGCGCAAGCGGCAGAATGGGCCCGCGGAAAATATCCGGCGACGACACCGGCACAAAGAAGGCGGGAATCCGGTCGGGCACCGCTTCCTTGTTATGCCACACATTGAAGCCGTCGTAGAAATACTGGAACATGTCGGTGGGCGGCGGAGTGCCCGTGGTGATTTGGGCCTGCGCCTTTAGCTCGTAGTCATTGAGTCCGCCCTTGTTCAGCAGCGAGTCGCCGCTCTTGCGCTCCACCGGCGTATCGCCTTGGGCGCTGCTCCACGTCACGTCGGCCGTGTTGACGAGATTCGTCCCCGCCTTCACTCCGGCGCCCACGCGCACTTGGTAGGTAATCGTGACGGAGCCGCCCAGCGGGATATCGAACTGCCCGGTGACCGTGCCCGCACCCGTGAAGGACGCCGCCTGCGTAATCACCGCGCCACCATTGGCCTGGGTGCTCACACTTACGATCTGCAGTCCAGCCGGAAGCTGATCCGCAAAGAGCGTCTCCCACGCGGTGGCGCCGCTATCGGAGGCATGGCCGATGGTCACGGTATACGTGATGACATCGCCCGGCTTCGGTTTCGCGGGGCCGCTCGTAATTTGCTTATCCACCGTGAGGATGGGCTCGACCACGGGTGTGCGCACGGGATTCGAGACGATGCTCGGCGGCAGCGGATCGTTGATGAAGTCGCCGTTGGTGTCATACCGCGGCACAAACGTATTCTCCAGCGTGTGCCCCGCTTGGTTCCCCGGCGTGTTTGTCACCCGCGCATTGAATTCGATGATGATCGATTCCGTGGCGCCGGTGGTGTCCGCATTGGTCACGTCGCCCAGGCGGAAATAAACATCCGTGCCGTTGCCGAAGCCCTTGGCCAATCCAAACGGCGCGGAGCTGACCGCACTGCTGGGCAGGACAAACGTGGGCGTGGCGTTGATGTCCGTCACGGCGAGTCCGGAGCCGCTGAGCGTGCTGCTGGCGATCACATTTCCGTTCGAAACGAAGGCCACGGCGGCCGTGCCATCGTCCACAAATTGCAGGCCGGCGGGAATGAGATCCTTCAGGACGAGATCCTGCATCGTGGTCTGCGGAATATCGAGCACCAAGCGATAGCGCACCGTCTCGCCGATGGTCACATTCGCGCCAGTGGTGCCGGGATTGTCAGTCGAGATGAGGCTCTTGCTGGGGTTGAAGTTGAAGAGCTCGGCAAAATTGTAGCCCTTCGAATCCACCTGCGGCCCGAGCACGATGTTGCTGATGACATCGTTCGTGGCGTTGCTGCCTCCCGCGGGGAAACCGGGACTGTCGTGGCCATCCAGGAATCCGGCCGGCTGTGTCTCCGTGATGGTATAGGTGCCGGCCACAAGGTCGTTGAACACGTAGGTGCCATCGGTCGCCGTGGTGATCGTCTGGTTCACGGAATTTCCGTTCACGTCCGTCCCGGTCAGCCGCACCGTAACGCCACTAAGACCACCATCGCTTCCATTGAGGGCGCCGTCGAAGTTATCATCGCGAAACACCGTGCCTGAGAGGCTGCCGGTGGTCTCGCCGAAGTTCACGGTGTTCAACCCGCCGGGTGCAATCGTGCTCGCCACGCTATTCGGCGTACTGCTGCCAAAGCCATTCGGCTGCGTCTCCACCACGGTGTAACTGCCACCGGCCAATTGCCCGAAAGAATAGGTGCCGTCGGCCGCCGTCGTGGTGGTGCCCACCACACTATTGGACGCATCCAGCAGCGTGATGGTCACGCCTCCGATGCCCGATTCGCCCGGATCGATGACGCCGTCGCGATCGCGGTCGCGCCAGACCGTGCCCGTCAGCACCGTGCCGCGCTCCCCGAAGTTGTAGCCCGTGGCCGCCGTGCCGGTGCCCAGCGTGATATTGGCGATGGAATCGGGAGGCACAGCGGTGCCGTTGGCGGTGCCGGGGGTGTCGATGCCGTCCTCGTAGTTCGCCGGTTGCGTCTCCGTCAGCGTGTAGGTGCCGGGCCGCAGCGTGCCGAAGCTGTAATTGCCGCTGCTATCCGTCGTGGTCGAAACGTTCACGGCGTTGCCGCGATCGTCCGTGCCGGTGAGGGTGACGGTGACATTCGCAATGAACGCCTCGCCGGAATTGATGACCCCATTGTTGTTGCGGTCGTGATACACGGTGCCGCTGAAGGAGGACGGCGACAGCTCACCGAAGTTATTCCCGGCGGAGCTCGTCCCGCTCGTGATCGCGATGCCGCTGATCAAATCGGCATCGGCCGCGCCATTGCTGGCCGCGCCGCCCCCAGGGGTACCCGCCGTGTCGAGGCCATCGAGCAGACCTGCCGGCTGGACTTCGCTGAGGCTGTAGGTGCCCGGGCGGAGACCGGTGAAGCTGTAATTGCCATTGGCGGTGGTGACCGCCGAGAGCGTCACCGAATTTCCAAGATCGTCCGTGCCGGTGAGGTTCACGGTTACTCCGTTCACGCCGGCCTCGCCGGAGTCGGATCCATCATTGTTCGCGTCATTGTAAACACGGCCGGCGATGGTGGCAGGAGTGAGTTCACCAAAGTTGTTCCCCGCGCCGGTAGTCGCCGTCGCCAGCGGGATATTTTGGAAGGCATCATTGGCCACCGTGCCATTGCCCGGCGTGCCCTGGGTATCCTTGCCGTCGAGAAGCGTGGAGGGCTGCGTCTCCGTAATGGTGTAGGAGCCAGGACGGAGATTGCCGAAGTTGTAGTTTCCATTCCCGTCCGTCACGAGAACGATCGGTGCGATGGCGCCGTGATCGTCAGAGCCCGTGAGCGTGACGGTGACGCCAGGAACCCCGCCCTCACCGCCGTCCACACCCCCATTGTTGTTGAGGTCGCGGTAAACCGTGCCGGCGAGCGAGGAAGGTGTGAGTTCGCCAAAGTTGTAGCCCGTGGCGGGTATCGTGGCCGTGAGCTGGATATTGGTGATTTGATCATTCCCCAACGTGCCGCCCGCGCCGAGGCCCACGGAATCCGTGCCATCGAGGAAGCCCGCGGGCTGCGTCTCCGTGACCGTGTAGGTGCCGGGGCGCAGATTGCCGGAGTCGTAGTTTCCGTTCCCGTCCGTCGTTAGGACGAGATTGATGTTTGCCCCGAGATCATTGGTCCCGGTGATGGTCACTTTCGCTCCCGGGATGCCGGCTTCCCCGGACTCAATGAGGCCGTTGTTGTTCCGGTCATCGAACACCGTGCCAGTGATGCTGACGATGGGCAGCTCCCCGAAGTTGTTGTTCGCACCATTGCTCGCCGTGCCGAGGGTGATATTTTGGAACGCGTCGTTCGCCGTGGTTCCGGTGCCGGGCGTGCCCTGCGTATCGAGCCCGTCATTCAGACCAGCGGGCTGCGTCTCCGTAATGGTGTAGGAACCCGGGCGCAGGGTGCCGAAGCTGTAATCACCATTCGCATCCGTGGTAACGGTGATCGGCGTAATGACGCCGCGGTCGTCCGTGCCCGTGAGGGTAATGGTCACTCCATTCACGCCCGTCTCCGCCCCGCCATCGAAAACACCGTCGTTATCGAGGTCGCGGTAGACCTTGCCGGATAGCGAGGACGGCGTGAGCTCGGCGAAATTATAACCGGTCTCATTCTTTCCAACGTTGAGCGGAATCGCGTTGATTTGATCCGGCGCCACCAAGGTGCCGCTTGCCGTGCCCGGCGTATCGGTGCCATCGAGATAGCCTGCGGGCTGCGTCTCGGTGATAGCGTAGGTGCCAGGACGCAAATTGGTGAACGTGTAGTTGCCGTTCGCATCCGTCGTCACCGTGACCGGGGCAATCGCGCCAACGTCACTCGTGCCGGTCAGGGTGACCGACACATTCGGAAGGCCCGTATCCGTCGCGGGATCGAAAAGGCCGTTGTTGTTGACGTCGTTGAACACGCGGCCGCTGAAGGACGAAGGCGGCAGTTCGCCGAAGTTGTTGTTGGCGCCATCCGCGCCGGGCGCCAGCGTGATATTCTGGAAGCTGTCGTTCACGACCGTGCCATTGCCGGGCGCGCCCTGGGTGTCGGTGCCGTCGAGCAAGCCCGGAGGTTGCGTCTCCGTAATGGTGTAGGTGCCGGGACGAAGATCGCCGAAGGAGTATTGGCCCGTGCTGTCCGTCGTGACCACGATGGGCGTAATCGCGCCGAGATCATTGGTGCCCGAGAGCGTCACCGTCACGCCGGCCTGGCCGGATTCGCCCGCTTCCTTGGCGCCGTTGTTGTTCAGATCCTGGTAGACGAATCCACTGAGCGAGGACTTGGCCAATTCGGCGAAGTTATTGCTCGTGATAGTTTGATTCTGCCCGAGCACCGCATTGATGGCGTCGAACTTGGGACCCGTGCCGGCGCGAGTGGCGCCAATGCCGGGCGAGTCGCTGCCATCGAGATAAGTCCCCGGGACAATGGCGGAATCATCTTCCGTGATGGTGTAGCCTGCCCCGTCGCTTGGGCGGAGACCAAAGAACAAGTAGCCGCCCGTGCCGACGCCGCTATTCACCGTGAGCGAGACCGTTTGCCCAAAGATGTCCTTCCCGGTGAGCGTCACTGGCACGCCGCTCAGGCCGCTGTCGCTGGGCTGCTTGATGCCATCATTGTTGGCATCGAGATAGACAAAGCCCGCGAGGGTGCTCGCGCGCAGCTCGCCGAAGTTGTAGTCGGTGCCAACATTGGCGCCGGCTAGAATATTGATGCCGCTGATCGTGTCGGCGTTCAGCGCGTCGTCCTTCGTGCCGCCGAGGGAGCCGACGGTTTCGATGCCGTCAATCAAGCCCGACGGCTGCGTCTCCGTGAGGCTATAGGTGCCGGGCGCGAGGTTGCTGAACGTGTAGGCGCCTGTGGCATCCGTCGTTGTCGTCAGCGTGATGGACTGGTTGAAAACCGTGGTGCCGGTGAGCGTTACCGTCACGCCTTGGATTGGCGTATCTGTGCCCGCGTTGTAGGTGCCGCTGGAATTGACGTCTTCGTAGACGAAGCCGGTCAGCGAGTTCGCATTGACCGTCAGCCGCTCGGTGTCCTGCGCCGGATCATCCGGCGAAGGCGTCGGCGCCTCCGTGTAGCCGGCCGTCGCACCGTAGTCACGATCCGCGTCGCTATCCGGTGTGCCGGTGAGCTTGCTGTTCGGGCTCTCCGCCGCTTGCGAATCCCAATAGACCCGCGCGTTATTATCGATGTTCGTGCCCACCAGCGACGCGCCCGTGCCCACGGTGGCGTCGAACTCCACCGTGATCGTTCCGCCCAGCGCCAGCTGCGCGAGCTTCAGATCGAGTTGGCTCGCGGTGGACGTATTCGTATCCACCAACGCTGACGAACCGACGGCTACGCCGTTGACGAGAATGTTCGCCAAACCACCCAGACCCGCGGGCAACGCATCACGCACCAGGATATCGAACGCATCCGCCGTGCTCGCTGCCGTGTGCGAAATCGTCAGCGTGAAGTGCAGCGTCTGGCCGAGGTCGGCCGTCGCATCGTTCACCGCCTTCGTCACTTTCAGCGCCGGCTCGGCCACCGTCACCGTCACCGGCGGCGGGGTTGTCGGCGGCACGCCGGTCCCGGTGCCCGTCAAATTGTTCGTCAGCAGCGTGCCGCTCGCATTGCCCGCCACGTCATTCACCACCGCCTGGTAGGTTACCGTGAATGTGTCGCTGTCCACGCTCGTGCTGTCCACGTTGCCGGGGTTCACCACGCTCGACGCACTCATCGTCAGCGTGTTCCCGGAGAGGTTCGCCGCAAAGCCGTTTACCGTCATCCCGTTCGCATTGCTCACCACCGCACTCCCCGCCACGAAGCTCATCCCCGCCGGCAGCGCATCCACCAGTGACAGATTTTGCGTGGTGCCTTCCACCAAGGTCACCTGCACCTGGTAGGTGACCACATCGCCAATCTTCACCGTGCCACCCGCTGGCGTTGTCACCGACTTCACCAGGTTCAGCACCGAGTTGACCGTCAGCGTCTCCGTATCCTGCACCGGACCATAACTCCGCTCGCCCGGCACCACTCCCGGCTCGGATGTCGCCGTCGCGGTCGCCGTGTTGCTCAGGATCTCGCTCGGGTTCACCGTATCCAGCAGCTTCGCGCTAAAGATAAACGTCGCGCTGCCGCCAGCGGCGATCGGGCCGCCCGTGTAGGTGATCGTTCCCGACGCGTTATTGAACACAAAGCCCGCCGGTGTCGTGATTGGCGTGAGGATGCCAAACTTCGCGGTGTTTACCGCATCCGTCACCACGACATCGTGCGCCGGGCCCGTCCCCGTGTTGTTCACCACAATCGTGATCTGCACCGTGTCGCCCGCGTCGGCCTGCGACACATTGAGCTGCTTGTCGATTGTCAGCTTCGGTTCCACCACCGTCACGTTCACTGGTGGCGGCGTGCCCGTCGGCGTCCCCGGAATGTCAAAGGCTGCGCTGTTTGGCAGCACGGTCTGGCCCGGCGGCAGTCCATTATTTCCACCCACATCCGCCACCCTGGCGGTGATCAAGATCAGGAACGTGTTGTTGTTCGCGTTCCCATCGGCCGTCGCCGTAATCGCGTTAAAATTGAAGGTTACGTCGGACGCGCCGGGCGTCACCGTCGGCATGGGCACTGTGCCGTTGTAGTCCTGCACCAGCAGTCCATTGCTGCCCGCCGCCGTCGTCAAAACAGACGAAGACACATACTGCAGCCCGGCAGGCAGCGTATCCACCACCTTCAAGGACGGCGCCGTGCCCGCCGGCAGCGTCACCACGAGCGCGTAAGTCACGTTTTCGCCGATGCCCACGTTGCTCCCCGTCGTCGCCGGATCACTCGTCCCAAACAGTTTCTTGTCAAAGCTCGCCGTTCCCACCGTCACCGTCTTCGAGTCGATGAGCCGATAGTCGTTGAGCGAGCCGTCATTGAGCAGGCTCGTCGACGCACCAAACCGCTCGCCCGCGTCCGGCGTCAGCGAGTTGCCGCCGTTGATCGAGGTCCACGTCAGCGTCGCGTTGTTCGTCTCCGCCGCACCGGGCGCGGCCGAAAGCTGCACCGTTCCCGTGTAAGTAATCGTCACCGTCCCGCCCACTGGAATATCGAACTGCCCGCTCAAGCCCGCGCCTCCACCGGTGATCGCCACCGCGGAGTCCATCGTGACACCGCCCGCCACTGCCACATTGTCGATGGTTGTAATGCGGATATCTGCCGGCATCGCATCCGCCACCAGCGCGTCGAACGCCGTCGCGGAATTCGCCCCCGCTGGATTGGTAATCGTGAGGGTATAAGTGACTGTGTCGCCCGCACTCACCGTGCCACCCGCCGCCACGCTCTTCGTAAAGGTCAGCGTCGGCTCGGCCACCGTCGTCGTTACCGTCGGCGGCGTCGGACGCGGATCCGGATCGGGACCCGGCGTCGTGTCCCGCTCGTAGAGCACCTGGAACGTGTTCGGCAAATTCGTTCCCGCCTGGTTGCCCACGGCATTCGTCACCTGCGCCGCAAATTCGACCACGACTGACTCCGTCGTCGCTCCATTCGTGTCGCTGTTGGCCAGATTTCCAAATTTGAAGAAGACGTCCATCCCGCCCGAGATGGCATCGATGCTGGTCGAGACCGCCGCTCCCGGCAACGTGAAGCCTGGGCTCCCCACCGGCGGCGCCTGCTGCACCCCGGCCCCAAGTGTGCTCGAGCTCAACGCTCCACCTGTCGAGACCAGTGCCGCCTTGGCGCTGCCACTGACGTACGCGTATCCCACCGGCAGAAGGTCCTCTACCTGGAAGTTGTTGAACGTTCCCGCCGGCACCGTCACCACCAGACGGAACGTCGCCACCTCGCCCACGCTGACCGAGTTCCCCGTCGTGCCGGGGTTGCTCGTGTTCACCAGCGTCTTGCTCAACATGAAGTCGGGCTGCTCGCCAAAGTTGTTGTTCGCGCCCGCAATACCCGGCGTCACGATCACCGCGCTGAATACGTCATTGCCCGTCGTGCCTCCCGGTGTCCCGAGTGTGTCTTTCCCGTCGGTGTAATTCGCCGGCTGGGTCTCCGTGATCGTGTAGCCGCTGCCACCGCTCGGCCGCAGCCCCGCAAAGCTCCACGCACCCGCGGCGTTCGTCGTCGTCGTCAGGTTCACCGCCCCCCCCTGATCGTCCGTGCCCGTCAGCGTGATCGTCACGCCCGGGAGCCCATTTTCAAACGTCGGCTCAAACGTGCCGTTGTTGTTCAGATCCGCGTACACGTTGCCGCTCAGCGAGGACTTGCTCACTTCCGCGAAATTGTAGTTTGCCCCCGTCTGGTTCTGCGCCACCACTACATTGATCGCATCGAACTTCGGCGAAGTTCCCACTACCGTCCCCGTGATCGTTCCATTGAGCGTTCCGACCGTGTCTTTGCCGTCTAGCAGTGTTGCCGGCACCACTGTCGAATCGTTCTCTGTGATCGTGTAGCCAGCCCCATTGCTCGGCCGCAGGCCCGTAAAGCTATACGCACCGGCGCCCGTCGTCGTCCCGCTGAGCGAGACGGCCTGCCCAAAGATGTCCGTACCGGTCACCGTGATCCCCAGTCCGCCCAGCCCAGTCTCTGCGCCCTGCTTCACGCCATCATTGTTGGCGTCATTATAGGTGAAGCCCGCCAGGCTGCTGCCCAGCAATTCGCCGAAGTTGTAGCCCGTCCCGCTCCCATTCCCCGTCGGCGCGGTCAGACCGATAATCGTATCTGCGTTCAGCGCATTGTTCGTCGTCCCGCCAAAGTTCCCCGCCGTCTCAATCCCGTCGACGAAGCCGGACGGCTGCGACTCCGTCAGGCTATAGGTCCCAGGCGCCACATTGTTGAAGATGTACGCACCCGTGGCGTCCGTCGTCGCCGTCACTGGTCCAATCGATTGGCTGAACGTCGTTGTTCCCGCCAGTGTCACCGTCACGCCCTGAATCGGCGTATCGGTGCCTGCATCAAACACCCCATTTGCGTTCACGTCTCGGTAGACAAAACCCGTGATCGTGTTGGCGTTCACCGTCAGCCGCTCGGTGTCCTGCGCCGGATCATCCGGCGAAGGCGTCGGTGCTTCCGTGTAGCCGGCCGTCGCACCGTAGTCACGATCCGCGTCGCTATCCGGTGTGCCGGTGAGCTTGCTGTTCGGGCTCTCCGCCGCTTGCGAATCCCAATAGATCCGCGCGTTATTATCGATGTTCGTGCCCACCAGCGACGCGCCCGTGCCCACGGTGGCGTCGAACTCCACCGTGATCGTTCCGCCCAGCGCCAGCTGCGCGAGCTTCAGATCGAGTTGGCTCGCCGTCGAAGCGTTTGTATCGACAAGGGCCGAAGAGCCAACGGCTACGCCGTTGACGAGAATGTTCGCCAAACCACCCAGACCCGCGGGCAACGCATCACGCACCAGGATATCGAACGCATCCGCCGTGCTCGCTGCCGTGTGCGAAATCGTCAGCGTGAAGTGCAGCGTCTGGCCGAGGTCGGCCGTCGCATCGTTCACCGCCTTCGTCACTTTCAGCGCCGGCTCGGCCACCGTCACCGTCACCGGCGGCGGGGTTGTCGGCGGCACGCCGGTCCCGGTGCCCGTCAAATTGTTCGTCAGCAGCGTGCCGCTCGCATTGCCCGCCACGTCATTCACCACCGCCTGGTAGGTTACCGTGAATGTGTCGCTGTCCACGCTCGTGCTGTCCACGTTGCCGGGGTTCACCACGCTCGACGCACTCATCGTCAGCGTGTTCCCGGAGAGGTTCGCCGCAAAGCCGTTTACCGTCATCCCGTTCGCATTGCTCACCACCGCACTCCCCGCCACGAAGCTCATCCCCGCCGGCAGCGCATCCACCAGTGACAGATTTTGCGTGGTGCCTTCCACCAAGGTCACCTGCACCTGGTAGGTGACCACATCGCCAATCTTCACCGTGCCACCCGCTGGCGTTGTCACCGACTTCACCAGGTTCAGCACCGAGTTGACCGTCAGCGTCTCCGTATCCTGCACCGGACCATAACTCCGCTCGCCCGGCACCACTCCCGGCTCGGATGTCGCCGTCGCGGTCGCCGTGTTGCTCAGGATCTCGCTCGGGTTCACCGTATCCAGCAGCTTCGCGCTAAACACGAACGTAACACTGCCTCCGGCCGCGATCGGGCCACCGGTGTAGGTAATCGTTCCCGAGGCATTGTTGAACACAAAGCCCGCGGGCGTGGTGATCGGCGTGAGGGCTCCGAACTTCGCGGTGTTCACCGCGTCCGTCACCACCACGTCGTGCGCCGGGCCCGTCCCCGTGTTGTTCACCACAATCGTGATCTGCACCGTGTCGCCCGCGTCGGCCTGCGTCACGTTGAGCTGCTTGTCGATCGTCAGCTTCGGTTCCACCACCGTCACGTTCACCGGGGGCGGCGTCGTCGGCGGCACGCCGTCGCCCGGGATATCAAACGTCGCGCTATTCGGCAGGATGGTCTGCCCGGGCGGCAGCCCGTTGTTCCCACCCACGTTCGTCACCTTCGCGGTGATCAAAATCAGGAACGTGTTGTTGTTCGCATTGCCGTCCGCAGCCGAGGTGATCGCTCCGAAGTTGAACGTCACGTCGTCTCCATCGGCCGCGCCACCCGTCACCGTCGGCACTGGGACCGTGCCGTTGTAGTCTTGCGTGAGCAAGCCGTTGCTGCCCGCGGCGGTCGTCAGAACTGATGATGAAACATACTGCAATCCCGGCGGCAGCGTATCCACCACCGACAATGAGGGCGCCGTTCCGGCCGGCACCGTCACCACGAGCGCGTAAGTCACGTTTTCGCCAATGCCCACGTTGCTCCCCGTCGTCGCCGGATCGCTCGTCCCAAACAGCTTCTTATCGAAACTCGCCGTTCCCACGGTCACCGTCTTCGAATCCACAAGGCGATAGTCGTTTAGTGAACCGTCGTTGAGTAGGCTCGTCGCTGCGCCGGAACGCTCGTTTGCATCCGGCGTCAGCGAGTTATTGCCGTTGATCGAGGTCCACGTCAGCGTCGCATTATTCGTCTCCGCCGCACCGGGCGCGGCCGAGAGCTGCACCGTGCCCGTGTAGGTGATCGTCACCGTTCCGCCCACCGGGATATCAAACTGCCCGCTTAAACCGGTGCCTCCCCCGGTAATGGCCGCTGCCGTATCAGTGGTCACGCCTCCGGTCAGCGCCACGTTGTTGATCGCCGTGATCCGGATATCCGCCGGCATCGCATCATTGATCAAGGCATCAAACGCCGTCGCGGAATTCGCCCCCGCTGGATTGGTAATGGTCAGCGTATACGTCACCGTATCGCCCGCGCTCACCGTGCCGCCCGCCGCCACGCCTTTCGTGAAGGTCAGCGTCGGCTCCGCCACCGTGGTCGTCACCGTATTCGAGTTGCCGCCGTGCTTCTCCGGGCCCGCAGTACCGTTCTTCTCGATGAGCACGTTGAACGCATTGTCCAAATTGATGCCGGCCTGGTTGGCCGTCTCATTCACCACGACCGCCGTAAACTCCACCACCACGGATTGCGTCCCCGTGGTCGCGGTATTCGTGAGCGTGCCAAACTTGAAGAAGACATCCGTCCCACTGACGTACCCGTCGGTGTTCGTGGTGCTGTTATCCGCCACCGCCGCATCCGGCAGAGTGAATGTGGGGCTGCCCACCGGCGGCGCCTGCTGCACGCCCACTCCGAGCGTGCTCGAACTCAATGCCCCCCCCGTCGAGACCAGTGCCGCTTTCGCACTGCCATTCACATAGAGATAGCCCGCGGGCAGCAGATCCTGCAGTTGAAAATCCGTAAACGTTCCATTCGGAACATCGACCACTAGACGGAAAGTTGCCGTTTCCCCGATCGCCACATTCGAGCCCGTCGTCGAGAGCAGGCTGGTGCTCTGCAGCGTCTTGTTGAGCACAAACGCCGGCGACTCCGAGAAATTGTAATTCACCCCGGCGTTGTTGCCCGTCGCCACCGTGAGGAACGTGATCCCGCTGAGCACGTCGTTGCCCGCAGTCCCCGCGCTATTCGGCGCGATCAAGCCGGTGCCGATGAAGTCCGTCCCATCCGTATAGCCGGCCGGCTGGGTCGTCTCCGTGATGTTGTAGTTGCCCGGCCGCAGATTCGGGAAGCTGTAAGTTCCATCGGCGGCGGTCGTCACGGCGATCGGGGTGATCGTTCCCAGATCATTGCTTCCCGTCAGCGTCACCGTTACCCCGCCAATCCCGCCCTCGAAGGCATCCTTGGTCCCATTGCCATTCAACTCGGCGTAGACCACGCCGCTGAGCGAAGCCGGATTCAGTTCGCCAAAGCGATAGTTGGTCGCCGTCGTGCCCGAGACAATGGCGATACCGGAGATGATGTCGCCCGGCACCGCAGCCGCCGTGCCCCCCGCCGTCCCGGGGGTGTCCTGGCCATCCAGGAATGCTCCGGGCTGTGCTTCGGAGACCGTATACGTGCCCGGCCGCAGATTGCCAAAGTTGTAGTTGCCATTCGCATCCGTCGTCACGGTCACGGGCGTGATGGCGCCGAGATCATTCGTGCCGCTCAACGTCATGCTCACTCCGGAAATCCCTGTTTCCCCGGCATCGACCAGCCCATTATTATTATTGTCGCGATACACCACCCCTGCAATCGACGACGCCACGAGTTCGCCAAAGTTGTAGCCGCTGCCCGTGGACCCGCTCGTAAACGTGAGACCATTGATTTGATCTCCCGGATTCACCGCCGTGCCGCCCACGCCGCTGCCCGCCGTGTCTTTTCCATCGAGGAATCCCGGCGGCTGCGCCGTCTCCGTGAGCGTGTAGCTTCCCGGGCGCACCGTGCCAAACGTGTAGACACCGCTCGAATTCGTCGTCGCGGTCAGGCTCACCGGTTGTCCCAAATCATCCGTGCCGCTCAGCGTAAGCTGCACGCCGTTGATGCCGCTCTCGCCGGCACTGAGAACACCGTCATTGTTGAGGTCGTGATAGACCGTCCCCGTCAGCGAGCCAGTCTGCACTTCGCCAAAGTTGTAGCCGGTTCCGGCCGTTCCGAGCGGAAGTGGGATATTGGAGATGGTCTGCGAATTCAGCGCATTGCTCACCGTGCCCGCCGGAGTGCCAGGACTTTCCTTGCCGTCCACAAAGCCTCCCGGCTGGGTCTCCAGCAGTGTGTAGGTGCCCGGCCGCAGATTCGGAACGGTATAGTCGCCGTTCGCATCCGTGGTCACCGTGAAGGGGGTGATCGCTCCGAGATCATTCGTGCCGGAGACCGTGATGGTGACTCCGCTGATGCCCACCTCGCCCGCGTCCAGCACCCCATTGGCATTGAGATCATGGTACACCCGGCCACTGAGGGTGCTCGGAGTCAGTTCGCCGAAATTGTAACCGGTGGCCGCCGCCCCGGTGGCCAGCGTGACCCCCGTGATGGTGTCGCCCGGCGGAACGGCAGCGGTGCCTCCCGAGGTCCCCGCCGTGTCTTTGCCATCCTGGAAAGCTGCCGGCTGCGTCTCGGTCACCACATACGTGCCCGGGCGCAGATTGGGGATCGTGTAGTTGCCATTCGCATCCGTGGTCACCGTAATCGGCGTGATCGTCCCCAGATCGTTCGAGCCGGTGAGCGTGACCGAAACGCCCGCAATGCCTGCGTCCCCAGCATCAATGGCGCCGTTATTGTTGACATCATTATAGACCCGCCCACTCAGCGAGCCGGGGGTCAATTCTCCGAAGTTATACCCGGTGGCCGTTACCGCCGAACCCAGCACCATGCCCGAAATATTGTCGGCCACGGGCGCCGCCGCCGTGCCGCCCGCCGTTCCCGCGGAATCTTTGCCATCCAGGAATGTGCCCGGTTGCGTCTCCGTGATGGTATAACCTGTGCCATTGCTGGGGCGCAGATTGGGGAAGGTGTAGAGGCCCGTTCCCGCCGCCGTCTGGACCGTGACGTCCACCGGTTGCCCCATGTCATCCGTCCCCGTCAAACGCACCGACACCGTTCCAATGCCCGCTTCACCCGCGTCGAACACCCCGTTGTTGTTCAAGTCGTTGTAAACCCGGCCCGCAACGGATGACGCCTGCACCTCGCCAAAGTTGTAGCCCGTTCCCGCCGTGCCTTGTGGCAGCGTAATCGTCGAAATGGTCTGCGAGCCCACCGTATTGCTCACCGTTCCGGCCGGCGTGCCCGGGCTTTCCTTGCCGTCCAGGAAGGCGCCTGGCTGCGTCTCCGTCAGCGTATAGGTGCCCGGCCGCAAGTTTGGCACCGTGTATTGCCCCGAACCGTTCGTTGTCACCGTGAACGGCGTGATCGCCCCGAGGTCGTTGGTGCCCGAAACCGTGATCGTGACTCCGCTGATCCCCGGCTCGCCGGCATCCAGAGACCCATTCGCATTCAGATCGTGATACACCGTTCCCGTCAGCGACGCGGAGGGAATCTCACCGAAACGATAGCCGGTGGCCGCGGTATTCGCGGCGAGCGTAATCCCGGAGATGGCATCCCCCGGCACCGCCGCCGCCGTTCCACCTGCCGTCCCCGCGGCGTCCTGACCGTCGACGAAATTTGCCGGCTGAGATTCGGTGATGGTATAGTTCCCCGGTCGCAGCCCGGTGAACGTGTAGAGCCCGTTCGCATCGGTCGTCAGTACGATCGGCGTAATCGCCGCACCTAAATCATTCGTCCCGTTGAGCGTGACCGAGACGCCGGAAATGCCCGTTTCGCCAGCATCAATCGCCCCGTTGTTGTTGAGATCCCGGTACACCGTCCCGGCGATCGTCGAAGCCACCAATTCGCCGAAATTGTAGCCAGTCGCCGCGGTTGCCGCAGGCAGAGTGATGCTATTGATCGTATCACCCGGGTTCACCGGAGTTCCCCCCACGCTGCCCGCGGTATCCTTCCCGTCCAGGAAGCCAGCCAACGCTCCCTCGCTGACCGAGTACGTGCCGGGGGCCAAATTCGTGAAGGTGTAATTGCCGTTGGCATCCGTGGTCGCTGTCGTCGAAAAGGGAGCGCCAAGGTAGGTCGTCCCGGAGAGCGTCATCGTCACCGTCGGCGTGCCGATGCCCGTCTCGCCTGCGTCGATCGTTCCGTTGTTGTTATTGTCGCGATAGATGGTGCCCGAGAGCGTGGAGGGCGGGAGTTCGCCGAAAAGATAGCCCGTCGCCGCCACGTTCGTCCCAATCACGACGGTGGTGATTGAGTCCGCGGGTGGGTTCGCCGCCGTGCCACCGGCGCTGCCCGCCTTATCCTTGCCATCAAAAAATCCACCCGGCTGGGTGACTTCCGTAATCGTGTAGCCCGCGGCGTTGCTGGGTCGGATGTTATCGAACAGGAACGCGCCGCCCCCGGCGGTCGTCGTCGTCAGATTCACCGCGGATCCCAAGTCGTCCGTCCCTTGCAATCGTACCTGCACCCCGTCGATACCCGTCTCGCCCGCCCCCACTTGGTCCCCGTCATTATTCACGTCCCGGTAGACCGTTCCCGCCACGCTCGAATGTGAAATTGTCAGCGTGTAATCCTCCACCTCACCATTGCCGCCCGCGCCGATGGACCTTTCGTCGATATTTGTCGTCGCGTTGTCGTCCGTGGGCAGAACGTCCGAAAACCGCAGGCGCATGAAACTCTGCCCGGCCACCAACCCAGAGATGCCGCTCCACGTCAGCGTCGCGCTGGTCGCATTGTTTGGCACGGAGACACTGGCCATTTCGCCTGCTTGAAACAAGCCGTCCCGGTTGAAATCGATCCACCCGCGAAGGGTTTTGGCGGAGCCCGAGGTGTTGGACAGCACCACCGTTTGCGAATACGACGTCTGCCCGAAGGCCAGCGTCGCCGGGGTCCCGGTGATCGCATCTTCATCGTCGGACGTCAGCAGATCATCCCCATCCGCATTGGCACTATTTTGCGGCACTGCCTCCGCATCCGTGGAGGCGCCCAGGCGAATCGTGTTGGAAATGGCCTCCTTCGCGGCATTTCCATTGTCGTACGAGGCGGGCGCATCTCCGTAGTCAAAGATGTTGATGTTAAACGCAAAGATGATGTGGGTGTCGTTCGTCCCGTTGGACTTGGTGCGGTCTTTGCCTGGAGGGCTGGTCGCTCCGGTGCCAATGACGTTGGCGGGGATGTCACTGGAGTGCACCGTCGTGCCCAGGTAAGTGAGCCCCGTCGAATCACTGTAGACGACGTGTCCCTGCCCGATGAGATCGCCGGTCTTGCCCAAATAGTCGTTACTGCTGCCACCAATGAAGGTCGCAAAATTATTGGTCTTTAGATCCGGGGCATAGGTCGCCACGAAAATGTCCCACGTTCCTCCGCCAAAGGCCCCCACGTAATAGTTGCTGGCCGGCGAGGTATTCTTGACGGGGAAAGTTCCGCCCCCGGTGCTGCCGAAAACGAGCAGTTGATTGGCCCGGGAATCGAAGGCCATGCCGCCGATGTCCTCCTCCTGATCGCCACCCAGGAAAGTGCTCTGAAATCCGGTCGCTCCCCCGGCCACCGAAATACGGGAAATCACCGCATCCTGGTTGCCGGCATTGGTCGTCTGCGCTCCACCCGTAATCCCCGGGAACGCTCCCACGCCGGTCCCAGCGGAGGCTGTGTTTCCTCCCACATAGAAGAAGGTATCGGTCGCCGTCACCACGACCGCCGTCGTGTTCGCGGCCAGCGTCCCCTCATTGCCGGAGCCGCCGAGAAAAGAAAGGACATTGAAGGCCCCCGGCACGGTGGCTTGCTCCGGCAGCACGCCGACCAGCAATTCCGTGGTGTTCGCGGCACCGGGATCCGTATCCACGGCATTCACCAGCGTCGGATATCCAGGCGTCGCCGTCACGGCCGTCGTGGTGGCAAAGACCAGCTTGGACTTATCCGGCGTAAGCGCGACCGTGGTAAAGTATTCATCCCCCGCCCCGCCGACGTAGGTCGCCCAATCGGGCGTCGGAGTCGTGGCGGCATTGGAATAGCGCACGATCACGCCCTCCAGCCCCAGCGTCCCCCCGGCAAAAGTCGCATCCGGTCCGATTTTGGCCGCCGCGAGTTCGCCGGCTGGAATCGCCGCCGACACGCGACCGCTGGCGTAAAAGGTGTTGTCGTTGACGATGGCCACGGAATTCAGCGAATCCATGGACACCGGCTCGCCCGTGAAAGAGCGCGTCGCCAGGTTCGCCGAATAAATCTGCACAATGCCGGAGTTGAAGGCCTCCAGGACTCGCCCATCCGGGAACAATTCCAAGTCCGCCGGCATGTCGTAGCTGCCATTGGCATTGCTGCCGTTGATCTTTTGATTCGTCGGGTTGATGTCTTGCGCCAAAACCCCCGTGCTGGTCCAAGCGGTGATATTCAGGCCGCCGCTGTCCAATCGATAGATATAGGTTTGCAGATTCGCCGTGCCTTGTGAAAAGCCGGCATTCACCTGCATGTAATTGCCAAACGAACCATTGGTGATCGTCTCTTTGGTCCAGCCCGTGGCATAGACCCCGTTCGCATTGGCGTTCACGGCGAACAAATAGGAATCGAACGGCAAGCTGGAGTCGTTCAGATCAAAGTAGGTCGCCCAGACCACGTTCGGATCGATGACCAGTGGCTGATCCGGCACGAGGTTGCCGTCGATTTGATAGCGAATCTCCCCGGCCGTGTCGCCGGCGACCATCTTAGCATTCACCGCGGTCTTCTGGCCGTCGATGACTTGATACACCTCCGGCATTTTCAGGGATAGATCCTGAAACCGCAGATCGAGCGTGGCCGAGCCTTCCTGCGTAAAGCTGATCCCGTCCTGCCCCGTCGCGGCGATCCGGATTTTCTGAAAATCCTGCGCCTTCGCCAGCAGCCAGTCGAACTCCAGAACTCCATTGTCTGCCGAGTAAAGCCGGAGATCGATCCCTTGGTAGACATTGCGCAGCGTCAACTCCTTGAAGATCTGCGGAGAAACCGAGGTGCCATCAGGCTGCTGGTAGCTTCCGGCCACTCCGGAAGAAGCTCCGGGAACAATCTCCCACAGCTGTCCCTCAGTGAAATAAAGGTTCACCGCATGGACCCCGGTCGCTCCGGTTGCCGGATCGGTTTGGTTGGCCAGCAACTGCAGGTGATCGTCGTACACCAGCATGGAGCCGAACGGCGTCTTGAACCCGTACTTCGCGCCCGCCGGGAATTGCCCGACGTTTTGCTCAAACGAAATCTGGCTGGTCGAGGCGCGCACTGCGGCATCCACGGCCGCGCGCTGGCCATCCGTGAGCTGGCTGCCTTGTGACGCAGGGCTCTGCGCGGTCCCCGTGCGATCGCGCATTTGTGGCACATCCGCGGGCGGTGTGGACGTCGTCGACGCAGCATGAGCGGAAGCCGGCGCGAGAGCCGGACCGATCATGACATCGTGGGAAGAGCCCACCGCTGCACAAAGAATGCGCTCTTCGCAGGCTTCAAGAAGGAGCTTCTTTTGCGGACGGGACTTCGGGGCGCGGTGGGGCGCATCGGATTTACGCGGCATAGGACTGCAGGGCTTTTTGGGACACTCGGGGGCAACCGCGATTTCAGCTGTGGGGACAGCCGCATCACGCCCGAGTCATCTCCGATCGCCCCGAAAATGGCAACTCCCGATTTAACAAGGCACCCACAAGTAAGTAGCAACACCGTTACCGCGCCGAACCATGACTGGGAGATTTTTGTTTTGCTATCGCGGCCAAATCCGGGCAGAGAGCGCGCGTCCACTAAGGCTGCGCATCCCCTGTCCCGCGCTCCTTCCTCTAGTCCCAACATGCAAGCCCACAAATTTGTCCTCACGCTCGCCGTGTCGTCATTATGGCCAGTTTTTGCCCGTACTGCCGAACCGGAACCGCAGCTGCCCGAACGCTGGCAGGCCAATTCCGCGGAGCAGTCGCTGCTCGGAACGTTTGACCGAGACATCGCCGGAATCGGCCACAAACCGAAACGTTTCGCCAGCACGCCCAAGCCCGAAAAGATGCCGTCCAACTACGCCCCCTGGTGGCTCAAGGGCGAACGCAACTCCATCGGACACCAAACGACTCCGCAGAGCATCTCGCTCGAGGAACTCTACGTCCGCGCCATCCATCACAGTGCGCAGATCCGGGTCTTCAGCGATCTCCCGCTCATCCGGGAGACAGGCATCCAGGAGGCCAAGGGCGCCTTCGACACGAACACTTTTCTCTCCGCCAAGTTTGGCCGCCGCGATGAACCGGTGGGCAATACCCTGACGACCGGCGGCGCCGCGCGATTTAAGCAGGATGAGTGGGAATTCGAGGCCGGCGTCCGCAAAAAGCTGATCACCGGCACGGAGGTCTCCCTTTCCCAGAAACTCTTCCGCGACGACAACAACTCCATCTACTTCGTCCCGAATCCGCAGGCCCGCGGCACGCTCGAGCTGAACGTCGTGCAACCGCTGCTGAAAGGCGCGGGGACCGGCTACAATCGTGCCGTGCTGGAGATCGCCAAGATCGACAGTGAAGTGGCGATGAGCGAATTCCTCCGCCAAAGCGAAAGTCATCTGCAGGAAATCGCGCGCGCCTACTGGAGCCTCTATGCATCCCGGGTCACGTATCTCCAAAAGCTCAAGCTGCTGGATGAAACGGCCAAGCTCGCCGATGAGGTGAAAGGCCGCCAGAAGATCGATGCCGACAACGCGCAGATCTTCCGCGCTCAGAGCGCCGTGGCCGCGCGCAAGGCGGACCTCATTCGTTCCGAGGCCGCCATTCGCAATGCCCAGGACCGCCTGAAGGCGCTGACCAATGACCCGGCCCTCGCCGAAGGTTCGGATGTGGAACTCATTCCCGCCGATCGTCTGGTGCTGGATGATTCACCGGTCGATGCCCAAGCCGCCGCCACCACGGCGCTGCGTTCCCGCCCGGAAATCCATCAAGCCTTCATGCAGCTCCGCGCCGCCATCGAGCGCGAAAAAATGAGCAAAAACGAGCTACTGCCCGAGCTGAACCTCGTCGTGCAAGGCAGCCTGAATGGGCTTGATGGCGGCGACTACGGCGATGCCTATACCCGCCAGTTCAATTCCGGCTCGCCCGGCTGGGGCGTCGGCCTGGTCTTCAGCATCCCGCTCGAAAACAACGCCGCCAAGGCCCGCTACGAGCGCCGCCGCCTGGAGCATCGCCAACAGCTCTCCCAGCTTCAGACCACGGTGGATACCGTAATGCTGGAGGTGAAGATTAGCGCCCGCGAGGTCGCCACCTCCTATCGCGAGGCCCTTGCGAAGTATGCCGCCGTGACGGCTTACACCGAGGACATCGCCACGCTCGAAGCGCGCCGCAACGTGCAACCCTTCGCCGATCCCGCCGTGGCCGCGCTGATGAGCCCCGAGGCGACCAAGAACGCGCAGGCCAGCCAGACGACCGATTACATCGACCGGATGCTCGACGCCCAGGATCGCCGCGCCGCCGCAGAGGAAGACTTCATCCAAGCCGCCGCCAACTATCAGGTCGCCCTCGTCAACATGCAGCGCGCCAAAGGCAAGCTGCTCCGCTACGAGAGCATCGAAGTCCTGCGCGACCGCGACGAGAAAGGTCTCCCGCTCCTCTACCTCGACAAAGCCGGCGGCCACAAAGACGTCCGCGACCCGAAGCGGGTCGTTGGCAGCGAGTAACTTTGTAGCTGCGACCGGAAGATCGCAGAGCGCCCATCAATTCAGAGGCTGCGTTCGAAATGGCGAGGCGTGGAACGTGGGACCGGTTTTCAGCCGGTCGAGGCGGAGCGGCGGCGCGGAGCCGTGCCGGTGGAGGCTGATCGACGCTTGAGCGCCGAAGGTGCGACTCATACCGGCTTGGGGCGAAGCCCAAGAAAAGCGACCTCCCCATGACCAAGAGGGCTAAAAGCCCGATTCGTGCACGCCGCGCATTCGTTAGGCCGTGTTCACGAATTCCTGAGGATGACGAACGCGGCCACCAAATGGACGGCCGCAAAGAAGGTTTTGCGCAGTTTGTCGTAGCGGGTGGCGACGCGGCGAAACTGTTTGAGTTTGTTGAAAAA